>Ga0181379_1000048_pt1 | contig 55086 bp, 74 predicted proteins | sample 2SPOviralmetaG_FD_130115 | JGI IMG/M metagenome (GOLD analysis project Ga0181379, IMG submission 130115) | Marine viral communities from the oligotrophic San Pedro Time Series (SPOT) site, San Pedro Channel, CA, USA - 2 SPOT_SRF_2009-07-10 | ecosystem: Environmental > Aquatic > Marine > Strait... | reverse complement strand
CTGTAGTAGCAACACCCATTGCAAGTTCGATAGCATCACGTGCCGCATGTCCTGTTAGTTCACGATTGGCAAGTTTATCAGCAAGCTCTTTGAACACTGGCCATGAAAGACCTTGTCCGGTTAGTACATCTGAACGCTCAGGTACTTGCTTAACGCCAAAAGTAACAAGAGCATCAAGTGCCATTGTAATACCTTCGAAAAACTCTGGTACACCTTCTTCAAGTGCTTCTTTTAAGATTGCTTGTTTGGCGAGCTTACTATTGTCAGCTTCTAGCCTTGCAATTATATCTTGTGGTTGTGTTCGCATATGTTGCCTCTTTGTATTTGCCTAATTGTTATATACATTATAACCTCTAATAGATTAAATGTCAACCACTAATGGCGGTCTGACGGGGAATCGAACCCCGAACGCCGCCGTGACAGGGCGGAATTATAACCGTTTAACTACCAGACCGTAAAATGGTAGCCCGTAGGAGAATCGAACTCCTGTTGCATGGATGAAAACCATGTGTCCTAACCACTAGACGAACGGGCCATTGTTAAAACTTATATGCAATACTAGCAAGGTATGTTCTACCGGTCTGCTTGTATCCATGTGGTTTATTATAACGCTTATTAGTTACGTTGTCAACCTTTATTTCAAATAAAATGTTGTCCACATATTTTTGGTATGACACATCAAAAAGTGATACTGACGGCATTTCTGTTCTTTGCCAAGTCGAACTGTGAATATCGTCATACTTTCCGTCATACCTTGCATTAAGTTTTAGTCTAGTAGTACTGTCAACATCATAATATATATTACCGTTGTAACTATGTTTTGGTCGACGCAAAAGATCCTGTCCGTTTGTATCTTCTGTAAACAATAATGTATAACCGTTTACTAGAGTTACTGGACCAAATGTATTTGTATATTGTATTTCTACACCATTGTGTCTACTTGTACCTTTATTGTTATATGTTGAACCTTCGTATGTCAATGTATCTTTAACTGAAGTAGTAAACACCGCAACATCTAATGCTCCGTCATTATATCCAATTTCATAAGACTTACTAGTTTCAGAAAATAAGTTTGGGTTGCCTTCAAATCCATAATTGTCTATACCATACATTTCGTAAACGGTAGGAGTTTTAAATCCAGTTGAATGACTTAATCTATAGTTGCCTCTTGCTATACCAACTCTATATGTCCATTCGTTTTTGAAGTTACTAGCATTGTCGTATCTTACACCAAACGACCCAACAGTACCGTCTATTACATAATCACTACCAAAGAATAGTCCTGTATTATTACGTGTTGCATTTACTAATGAAGTATAATATGGCAAATTAACTTCGAAATCTGCTTTAGAAGTTACGTACTCTAGTCCATATGTAAAGTCTATTTCGTTTATTGTAGATGTTTTATGTGTTAAAAATGTATCGCTAATACTGTTATAGTTACTAACCAATCCGTCGTCTGTGTATTGTCTTTTATGTTCTGAATTATTATAAACAAACGCAGTAGTTTTATTCTTTAGTGCTATTTGTCTATTGTTAAATTTCCAATTACCTGTATAGTCAAGATCGTCAACACCACCTCCGTCAAGATTGCTATCGTTATTTCTACCGATTAAATTTCCAGTTAATACGTATCCATTATCTAAATATGTTTCGTATACAAAGTTGTAGTTACGAAATACATATGGATCAGTTTCAGGACCTTCTGCTACACTGATACTATCACTAGATTCTTTTTCAACATCAAGGCTAAAAAGATGAGCACCTACACTTTCACCAAGACTTAAATTTTGTTTCTTTAAGTTGTTTGATCCTAGTGTATACTTTAATTCATTATTATAATTAATACCTGATTGTAAGTTAATTACACCTCCAATGGCATCAGGTCCATATAATGAACCAGCCGGTCCTTTTATAATTTCAATTTGATCAAAACCTAATATTCCTATTTGTCCTAGATCGTCATTTCCAGAAATTGTACTATGGTCTTTAATGCTAATACCGTTAATAGCAATTAATGAATGATTGCTATTTGTGCCTCTAATAAACAAACTTGTTTGTTGTCCTTTAGGTCCAGTTGTTTGTAAGTCAACTCCAGATACTTCTATATCGTCTAGTTCGTCTGCTTCTATTACATTTGAACTGTATGTTTTTGCTCTGTGATCACTTGCTGTACGGTATGCATATATTGTAATTTCTAATGGGTCAACTGTATGTCCATGATATGTTAAATGGTCATCTGCATTGGCCCGTAATCCAAAAAACAGTAGTGCTATTAAGCCCATGGTTATAATATTGTCAATTCTAAGTAATCTTTTTAAATCTTTCTTGATTCTTCCTTTTTTAAGTGTAAGCATGTTTCCTTTGTAATAGTAATGACAATGCTGTACCATATACTAATGTGCTTAGTAACAGTTTAAAGTCAAATGGTATAGCCATTGCATAAGTTTGTAATAATGACATACTAGGATTTGATAACCACACAAAGAAGTTTACAATAACATGCCACAGTCCTATACCAATAATACTAGTATAAACATAATTGTTAATGCTACGTGATAATGATATGATAAGTGCTAACACAAAATACACTACTAAATTTATTGCACTAAATCCTAAGAATAAGTCTGTTAAAAACATTACTCCTAGCGGTACAGAATAAGATAATAGTTTACTTTGTGTTAACGGAAAGAATATTGCTACAGCAAACAATGGGGTAAAGTTTGCGTAACTTGGATCTAATATAGGTAACACTCTTGCTAACAAAAGTGCTCCTACTAAAACTACTAATTCTTTCATAATTAAAATGGTGGAGCTGATAGGGATCGAACCTACGACCTACTGGTTGCAAACCAGTCGCTCTCCCAACTGAGCTACAGCCCCATATAATATAATTATACTTCTTTTTAATTAAAAGTCAAGAAAGTGGTAAATGGCAGACGAGCACGGATTCGAACCGCGACTTTAGGTTTTGGAGACCCATGTGCTACCGTTAACACCACTCGCCTATATTAAATTTAGAATCCTAGTATACCAAATAGATTGAACCAACCCATTGCGGTTCCGATTGCAACAGGTGTGCCAATCATCATTATAGCAATAATTAAAAATGCTAGAATGGCACCTTTTGTATCGCCTGCTTCGTTTGGATTACTCATGTTCAATCTCCGTATTTGTTTCTAAGTCTTGATCGATCATTGTATTTTATCATGATCGTCCATTCTGGGTGTTTATCAACAAGTTCACTTGCTTCACCTAAACTGTCATAGACATCTATGATGCCTCCGGACTTTATATTCACTACATAAAACATTATTCGTGTTCGCCACCTTGTCCACGACCAAAGCCGCCAAAGTATTGTGGCTTACGTTTTGCAGTTTCAAATGTTGCTACTGTAACTGCAATCGCACCTAGCAATAATGCATGAAGCACCATACTAAAAATACCTGCCCACATACTACCTACAATGATAGCAAAGATAATACACCACATCCATGCTAATACTTGCATAATCATATGTCGTGTACTAAAATCCGGAATATTACTTAGTGGATTCTTTTCGTGATCCATTACTACATTCCAACAGTTGTATACCCATTCTCTCATCTTAGGGTCCTTTCTTTGTTTCTACTATACTAACATAACACCTAATAATAGATGTGTCAAGTAAAAAGATGGCTCCGCAGGTAGGGGTCGAACCTACGACCAATTGATTAACAGTCAACTGCTCTACCACTGAGCTACTGCGGAAAAAAGTGGAGCTCCCGGTCGGAATCGAACCAACGACCTACTGATTACAAATCAGTTGCTCTGCCTGCTGAGCTACGGGAGCATAATTGCGTCATTTATTTATCGACGCTTACTTGCCTTCTTTTCTAAAGCGGCCCTACGCTTTAATGTATGAGCCATTGGACCTGAATTTAACTTTTTAACGTTTGCATTTACTTCTGCTACTACAGTGGCAATAATTGCATCACGCTCTTCTTTGCTTTGTTGCATCCTTGCAACTCCTTTCTATTCAATTACGGCTTTAATATCGCCTTCGCTAAGAATAATTAGTTCTTCACCGTCTGCATCAATCTTGTCACTACCGGCAAATTGACCAAATACAATAATGTCACCGATATTAACATCAACTGGAGTAACTTCTCCGTTTTCTAAAACCCTTCCACTACCGACGGCAATTACTTCTCCTTGGTTAGGTTTTTCTTGTGCTGTACCAGGTAGGAAAATTCCACCTGCTGTTTTCTTTTCTTCTTCCTCACGACGTACGATCACTCGATCGTGTAATGGGCGAATCTTCATAAATGTAACCTCTGAGTACTTATTAGTTTGTACTTTAATGGCTGGGTCGATAGGACTCTAACCTATACTCTTCTCTACCAAAAAGCGTTGCTTTACCATTATGCTACGACCCAATGCCGTTAAAGTTTGGAGCGGGTGAGGAGAATCGAACTCCTATCTTTAGGTTGGAAACCTAAGGTCTTACCATTACACAACACCCGCAATTAATGTGTATGCATGGGGAGTTCTCAACACAGGATTCCCTCCTGCTCGGCCCCGTCACGCTAACGGCATACACATGCCGGCATACTTGCATCGACCCTTTTGTTGTGATTGCGACATCACTTCTCATCATATAGGACTTGGTAACCTATACTAGTCGAGGAGCAACCTCAACACGTCATTGACGGAGAGTGAGGGAATCGAACCCTCGGAACGCTCACGCGTTCAACTCCTTAGCAGGGAGCCCCGATCGACCTCTCTGGCAACTCTCCGAATGGGTTAAATGATTCCTTCTACTTTTGTTACACGCTCGTATTTGAAACTACGCCAACCTTTGGCATTTGTGTCCCAAACTGTGACAGTACCTAGTTTAGGCTTTGAATTACTGTCTTTAGGTTGATGTTCTTCCGGAATAACTTTGAACGACTTAGTACAAGTCATTATTCTTTCAGCACCATCAAGTTTATTGAATGTTACTACTAAAACATTTTCTTGTAACATTTTAGTTAGTGCTTCCTCAGTTGGAATACCTTTTTTCTCAGCAACAAACTCTTTTAGTTCGTCAACTCTCATAGCGGCTGCACTCATTATAATTCCTCCGCAATACCTAAAAGTTCTGCTCCGATAAACAACACACCAGCGGCTGCATAGCCACCCATAAAAAGAGCAATTCCTGCTACAATTCTAACCCCACTTTTTACAAGACTTATATAAAAATGTTTCTTGCTTGGGTCTCTAGGTTCTGGTACTGTTACTCTTTCCGGAATAGGCATTATTTTTTCTCCACAATTTGATCAACTAATCCATAGTCAAGTGCTTCTTGAGCAGACATAAATGTATCACGATCCATGTCTCTTTCAAAGTCTTCGTATGTCTTACCTTTTGAATTATGTTTAACATACAACTCAGTAAGGATAGTTTTCATTTTAGTTATTTCTTGATATTGAATTTCAATATCACTTTGCATACCACGTGAACCACCGCTTGGCTGATGAATCATATGACGAGCATATGGCAACATCTTACGTTTGCCTGCTTCACCTGCTTGAGCAAGGAATGAACCCATTGAACATGCTTGGCCCATTACAATAGTATGAACAGGCGATTTAATATATTGCATAGTGTCATAAATGCTCATGCCACTTGTAATTACACCGCCCGGACTATTAATATAAAAATTAATAGGCTTATCAGGATTTTCACTTTCTAAAAATAACATTTGAGCAACAACTAAGTTAGCAACATTATCTTCAACAGGACCATTAAGCATTACAATACGGTCTTTAAGTAATCGGCTATAAATGTCATATGAACGTTCGCCACGTGACTCTTGCTCTACTACCATAGGTACTAACGGCATTATGATCCTACCTTTATAATTGGTGAAATTGATGACGTATCATTATAATCGCCACTTTCATGATAACTACGTTTTGTAACATACTCAGTTAGCATGCCATCTTTTACACGTACAGTTTTAATTTCTCGATAAAGAACACCTTCGACATCTTCTGTCAAAGCCTTTGCATATGGTCCTTCCATGACTTCAATATTATCTTTCATATCTACCTCTTAGTTTTGCAATTTGCTTTGGACCAGTAGTTTGAAACTCTAATCCTATTTGATTTCCGACATACACCTTACCGTTGTATACCATGTGAATTTTGTTACCTGCAATAAATGCATTTAACGATTGTTTTTCTCTAAAGTTATCTATTTCAGCTTCAACGGTTTTTCCGTTGTCTGTGCATAAAATTTCAACTCTATCTTCGTAGACAGTAGACATATATCCTCCTAATTTAAAACTATTATATAGTAAAACGTATTACGTGTCAACCTTTACTTTGCATTAGTTTAACATTAAGAACAAAGTTTTCAACCAACAATTTTGTTATTAATGATTTCATTACCAACGGCTCAACTTCCATTTCAGCGGCATGACTAGCCATCATAATGTATGCTTGTTCTTCACTAATATTTAAGTTGCCCCAATCTATCGGATCGGCAATTTCGGTTTCTTTTGCTAACTCTGCAATAATTTTAACGTCTGGATTTGTTGCTTCAAACATATCAGTCATCTTTATTGTTTCCTTTAAAGTGTCTTTCGATTGCAAGTTTACAACTATAAAATACTAGATAGAAACTTGCTATAAATGTAGCAATTAAAAATGTAAATAACCAATTAATAGGATCTGACAAGTTATAGAATAAACTAATATATGCATCAGCATCACTGCCGCCATCTTCTTTTAGTAACTCGTCTAATCCCTCGTCTATCTGCTCTTGTAGTTCGTCTCGTTCTTCTGCAATTTCTTCCATTACGAGGAACAGTTCTTCCCATTCTTCTCCGCCCACTTCGCCTGTGTAAGTATTCACAACTTCACAGTATTCCTCTTGGTAGTGTGCTTTGATTTCTTCCTGTACAAATCTATAGTGTATTGTGGTTGTAAGGAATATTACAATGCTGGTGTAAACTATGCCTGCTAGTATGTAATACTTTTTCATGTTAAACTCGTTACTATATTCATCATTACTGCTGTTCCGCTTATAGCACTACCTATCATGATTGCTCTATCACCCCAGGCCATACCTACATATACCCAACCACCACTACTGAGTACATATGCTACTTGTCCAAACATTGTAAAGCCTGCACTAATAGAAAACACACCTATAACAGCCGCTACCATGCTAAACCATTTAACATACCAGTCAGGTGTGCCAGTTGGAGTAGTAGGAGTAAGTTCCTCGTTTTCCTGTTGTAATTCTGCAAGCTCTCGCTTTAAACGTTTTTTCTCTTTAGATAATTCCATCGCAAGATTACGAGCTCTACTTTCAGAAGAGACTTTATTGTATTCGTCTTGCGTTGTAGTATTGTCTAAATTTTCCAAATCAATCCCAGAGGTTTTCATAATACTTTCCGAATAATCTAAATCCGTTAGATATTCTTTCTTGTTCTTTGTCCATTGCGTCTCGATCTTTTACATCAAAACGCATATATATTTCATCCTTGTTTGCTTTACAATCGAAAGCATATATCATTTCTTTTAATACCCAGTCCCAACGCTCGTGAAACTTTTCATCTGTTTCACCGTTCTTGTTGTACTCGGATTCGTACCAGCCATCAGGCATACGAAGTTCTTCTGGCACATCATCGTTATCTACAAATGGTGAACCGTGTTTAGTTTCTTGTAGTTGAATTAACATAGGTAAAATAATAGGAGCAAGTGTATGGTCCATGCTCCATGTATCAAAAGGTTCAATTTCTATATTGAACGCTCTATTCTTTCTGTAAGGTCCTATCCTAACTTTCATCTAGTTTTTTCCATATCTCTCTAAACAAACAAAATCTATCATGACCATCTGCGGTCTTGTATATAAATTGTGTTGACAACACTTCTATTACAACACCTTGAAACGTTCCGTTCAACGTGCAAGTGTGTTCGACTTTGTCTCCTATCTTAGGTGCTTTCTTAGCCACTATGCTCCCCAAATACTTCTGGAGCAAGTTGTTGTGCTTGTTCCATATAATAATCACCTGGATAATGTCTTAGGCAACGATATGCTTCTAGTCTTATTGCCTTTGGGACTCGTGGTGTTTTCTTAGGGTCCATTAAGTCGAGCAAGAATTGCTTAGTATTCTTAATTGCCCATGTTCTTTCAATCGGCATCGTCACGTATCACCCACCTTGAATGTTCCATCTCAAAATTTTGAGATGCATATATGTTTTCGAAATAATAAGTATCTTCATAGTTATTAGTATATTGCTTAAAATTCCATTCCCATTTATCTAATTTTTTACACCAGTCCTTTCCTCTTGATCGTAGGTCACTATGTAGCCTTACAGGGTAGCCTGGCATCCAACGTTGCTTATATTCAAAAATTTCTTGCGGAGTCATTAGTGTATCGTCGGTCCTTCATAAAATTCTTCTTCAGACACTCCAAAGTATGTAGCACATAGTTTTACAATGGCCTCTGGTACGTCATCTTCGTCTTTGCCATCAGGAATGAATAATCCTTTAAGTTCGCCAGTATTACTGACAATCAAACCCCAATCATCATCTTCAAGAGATTCTTCAAATGTAATTTTTTGTTCAGCCATGATCCTTGCTCCTTATCAAGTCTTGTATGTTGTTGATATAAAACTTTCCATTTTTTATATGCATTGTAACAGCACCGCCGCTACTCTTAATATACGCTCTTCCACCATCAATCATTTTGCCACCTATAGATTTGTAATCGTGATGTGACTGACTGTAATAGTACTTACCTTCGTGTTCGATCATGCCAAACTCAAGTGACTCTATCTCATCTGCGTTTGTAATGAAAATATCTTTAGTTACTGGATGTTTGTACACACCAAAGTAATAATTGCCAAACTCAGGATGTGGCGTTTCTCTATAAAAAATATCCATAGGAATATCACTTACACGCAAGTCTGAAGTACAAACATACTTTACTGGTACACCGTCTTTATTTGAATAGTGTTCTTCTAACTGTGCTATGTCAAACAGTGATTGGTGTTGAATGTTCATCTTGTTTTACCTTCTTAAAAATTGTTTTGTGAATGCCTGGATTTACACGAAGTGCATGTGGCATCATTTCATGTCTAACATAATTACGTATGTAACGAGTATCTTTGTTAGTTTCATCTTCAATATAAGGTACATTTTTAAGATTGCACCAAAGTTCTAAATCCCGTTTGCGGGTAAGGCGAAAAGGACGAACAACATTACGATTACTATACGGAATAATTTTTCCTTTACCATGCATACTACTCCATAACCAAGTTTCTACACAATCATCTAAATGATGTGCTGTTACAACAGGTGCATCTACACTATGAAAGAAATGATATCTTTCGGTGCGCCAATACTCTTCCCAACTTTGACTCTTCTCTTTTGAATAGCGAGGCTTACCATATATAATACCCATTTTCTTTTCACCTACATAATGAGCAATAAACCTATATGCGTCTTTACTAGTTTCAGTTTGGTGATCAAAAAACAAAATATTAGCATGATGATTGTTTGACAAAAAGTCAACAATAGCCATACTGTCGACGCCGCCGGAACATGCTACATGCAAGTAGTAAGGCAACTTACCTTGTAACCGAATCATGTTACACCTTATAGAGTTTAACGTAATTAAGTCTAGTTTCGTTTGCACTAAACAATTTATTTTTTGTTTGTGCCTTAACTTTTGCTTTGATACGTTTCATCGTACCTATTTCATGTTCAAACTTGTTCATAAAACTAACAAGGTTGCCGTCCATAACTGCTGTGTAGTTATAGCTCTCCCATTGACTACTAAAACGCTTGTCAAGGATTTTAATTACACCTTCAACTACATCTTTTTCATTACCTAAGTATTGTGAGTCACGATACTCAACACGGATATCTTTAGTTAATCCTGTTTCATGTCTATCACGATTTACAAATTCAGGTATAAATGCAATACGACCTAAATTATTAAATGCTACAGTATCTTGTGATACACAATTAACCATATCACGTTTGAACTCATTAAGATCACCTAAGCCTAGCATTACATATCGGCGCATCCATTTTTGAATCTCTGCTACCATTTCGTAGTCTTGTTCAGTAGGTGTAGGCTTTATGTAATCTTCAGGTGCGTGATTGTCAGTACTAGCATATGCAAACTTTACAATATCTTTGTTACTAAATTGTGTTTTGTTTTCTTGTTCTGAAAAGCGTCTAGTGTCCTTAACATAAGAACCATTAATACGCTGTGCGGCACACGCATAGGCAAGTGCTTCTTGTGTAGGTACTGTTCGCAATGGGACACGATCCTTATGAGTAAAAGTCTTACGAGAGTAACTTGGTTTTGCTGTTACGTACATTGTGTGCCTCTATCTGTTTGCCTAATTATGTTTAATTATAGCACCTTTTCCAGTAACTGTCAACTGATTTATTACATCATCTAGTGTATAAATGTTATGATTTTTGCCTGCTTCATATACATGAAAATGATAGTCTTCAATAGTTTCTTTTATCTTTTCTAAGATAACTACTGGCGGCTCAGATATCCATTCTGAAAAACCTCTACCTTCCATTGTAATAGCATAGCCGAAGGTATCTTTTAGGACACCTTCTAAACGAGCAATCGGACTGTTCTTACCATACCACAAGTAATCAAAAGTTGCCATATGGCTTTCAGAACTATAACTGTTTTGGTAAACACCTAGTCTTACCTTTGCCTTTGTTACACTTGTAATACCAATTTTACAAGCCTTGGCACCAAGCGGATCTTTCATTAAATATAGAAATTTCATTTTACCACCTACACTGTGCTTGTGGAAGTTGTATACGACCAACTTTACTATTATATAAGTTTACAATAGCATCGTACACACGCCATTGATCGTGGTCTCTTGGATTAGTAAACCCTTTAGTATGTAAAGCATTATCATACTGTTCCTTAAGACCAAGTTGTACTGATGCAGGATCTCCCCATTCTTGAATAAACAGTTTGCCTAGTTCTTTATCAAATTCTTCATCAATAACAAAACTTTCTACTTCTGCCATTTTATACAATAATGCAATAGGTCTCCAAACTTCAAGTTCTGCGGCAGCCTTTTTCCAAGTCTTGTTATGAAATGCTAATGCACGTTTGAAGTATTTGCCTTTTACTCCGTAGTCATCTGACATTTCAAAAATTGTCTGGCCACTTTTAATCTGACTAAATGCATTTGGTGTGTTTGCATTACGCTTCGGAACAAATCCTGTTGCTTTTAAAATATTATGCATTGCTGTTGTAGGACCGTCTTTAGTTTCTAGCAAAATCATAAATTCGTCATATGCATGTAACTTACGTTTGTTACGACTATTAATACGAATCATGTTTTGTCCAGCAAGCCAAACAGCATATTCTACTCTGTCAGTAAATCCTGCTTCTTCTACAGTTTCGTCTGTAATCATTGCGGTATCAATATACCACATAGGAATACTAGTATAGTTTTGACGTTTCATTTCCTGTGCTGTATGATGTCCGTCCCAAAGCATATACATGCCGTCAACTAAAATTGCTGTAGGCAGTAACACAGATGTATGTTCAAAATCTAGTTCAATTTTATATAAATGATTAGGTGCTACATCTCGTTGGAACCTAGGCCATAAGTAGCAATCTGTCCACTCTACATATCCAAACTTTACAATACCTACTTTAGGATCAAATGGATCAGGATTGTTTGGTTTCTTTTGTGGACCTAATACTACGTCAATTGCTTCAGCAATATCTTGTAGTGGAATTATTCCGTTTTCGTAATTGTCTGCCATTGTACGAGTGTCAATAGCATCGTCTTTCATTTCGAATGGTGTTTTATATTTTGCCAGAAACTTATTAATTTCAGTCTGACGATTATAAGGTTTAACTTTCATGTTCTTCTCCAAATATGCCTGCGTATCGAAATACTGGGGCGTTAAGTTTAAGTAGTTGCGTAACGAATTACTGGACTACTCTATTAATATAACACCTAGTCTACTAAGTGTCAAGTCTTTTTGAAAATATAAATGCCTTCAGACTTATAACTATTTTCTAATTTATTATTGCCTACACCTGGTCGGACGTTCAACAACATATCTAGTTGCTTAACATACTTGAATCCTATACTTTCGCTAAGTTCTTTCCAGCGATCAACAATTTTAAATTCTTCTTTACCATCTTTGTAGTCTGCTATGTTTACAGCATACAGTCCGTCTTTAGCAAGAGCTGTGTGTAACATTTGTATAGTAGGCGTAACATAGTGTTCAAACCACTGATCTAAATTAGAACAACTGTTCATACATTGTGTAGGCTCGTCAGTATAAGTTTCTAAGTTAAAGTACGGTGGACTACTAAATGCGGCATCATAGTATCCAGGTTCGGGTGTAAACTGTTCACTTGGTAAATGGTGCATTTCATATCCGCTACCTAGTCCTAAACTAGTCATAAGTTCGCCCAATGCTACAAGACCGTTATACGTTTTAGTATTAGGGTCAATGCCTGTGTAGTGGTATCTTAGATTGCTTGTAAGCCCGCCTAACATGCGTCCGCCATAACCTGAACTAAAGTCCAATACGTTACCCATAAAGGTAGGGCATATGTATTCGTATACAGCTCTAGCATTCATAGGCTTAAAGTTAGCAATAGTTCCTCCGCTAACTAGATCTAACGCCCTTCTAATGTTGGCAGGTAGTACACTATTACTACCCTCGTCTCTGTATTTAAAGCAAAAAGAGATAGCTCTTTTTAATCTTTTGTCGTCATAAAACCTTGCTCGCATACTAACCATCTTATCATTTCTAGAGTATGCTTCTTGCATATTAGGAAACCAAAACCTGCTAAAGTTCTGCCCTGCTGTATTACCCACAGCAATTTTATCATCTACTACTTTGTGATGTTTTAGACTTATTTTTTTTAATTCTTTTTTACACCCTTCAAGACTAAAGTATGTAATTGGGATAACATTTACACTTCGATAGATATCAAATATTTCATCTTCTATCTTTTGTTTGCCTGCTTCGTCTGCAGAACTCCATTGCTCTTTTGAATAAGATGTTAGTTTGTCGTGTACATGTTCGTACCCTGTGTACACATCTGTGGTTGGATTAACATTCCATTCTTTGCAAATATGATTGTAATAAGTTTCAATATCCACTATAACTGTGTCCACTTATATTTGGCAAAACCTTTTTGTTCAGCCCAACGGATAAACAATCCACACTCTCTACCGTGTGCTTCTATTTCCCATGGAAGGTCCCAGTAACTGATTTTCTTAGGATTATATGTTTTACCATACCAAGTGTCTGTTGCAGGGTGCAACTCTCTACGAGCAAACTGTTTAACGTGAACCATCTCGTGAGCAAGTGTTTCTAATAAAGGACGTAATTTTTGAGTACAATCAAGTTCTATTTCAAACTCTCTATTGCTATCACCTTCTAGGCAATAACCCATAGCGCCTTTGGGCTTCTTTAGTTTTACAGTAATTTCAAGAGTACGCATACGAGGCATTAAAGTTTTAACACAAAACTCTGCCATGCTTTCTACATACTTGCGTTGATTAGGTTTGCCACCTGTAACTGTAATAAACATACACGCCTTCTTTTTTAGGTTATATGTATATTATAGCATCATATACTACTGATGTCAACTTATAATCTAAAGGTAATTCGTCCTTTGGACAGATCGTATGGGGTCATTTCTACCCTAACTTTGTCGTTCAATATCATTCGGATCTTGTTCTTACGCAATCTACCACCTGTATAACAAGTTATTACGTGTCCGTTTTCAAGTTCAACTTTGTAAATTTGATTGGGTAAAACTTGTAATATTTTACCCTCTAACTCTAGTAATCCGTCTTTAGACATCTTTCTCCAAATTAGGAATCAAATCATCAGCATCTTCTATTTTCTTAATTGATATTGATTTGGTGTCATGCATGAGTTTAATATCTAAAACGTCACCTTCTTTCCAGCCCATCTTTTCAGATATCTCTGGAGGGATATTCATTAGCACATTGTTTGGATCATCTTTAATATCTTCAAAGATGTCATCTGCTTTAAATTCATATACGTTTTTATCTGACATTAATGTTGTCTCCAATTATAATAAAAGTAAACCTACCACGAATCCTATATTAAGTCCTATTGAACAAACTAATATAAAATCCTTAGAAAAGGAATATGGCACGAATTCTTTAGTATCCATGCATATATTTATTCATCTTCCTCTAGCAAATGGTCCTCGTAACACTCCCAGTATCCTTCTTCTTCTAGATACTCATCTGTGTATTGATTAGGATCATCACGAAACTTAGGATTCATATAGCCTACTTGTGCATAGTATCCTTTACCATTTGTATCGTTGTAATCATAGTTTGCTTCTAGTTCTACTTTATCGTAATATACATTTTCAATAATTTCTGAAACGTTAGTTTCAACAGAACTAAATGCAAGTTTCTTAGGATCAAAGTCCTCACCATCTGTTTCTACAAAGTAAGATGCAAAGCCACCTTTCTCACCACTGTGGAATACAAGTACTGGGAACATGTTTTCAATGTCCTCTTCTGACAGGTACTCACTTGGTTCAGGAAGTTCATCATCATGATATGCTTCTCTACCATACAAATGATAACCATCTGTATTGATTTCGTTTTCGTCCCAGTTAAAATCATCTGAGCCATCTGCAGGAACTTCGTTAATTACAAAGCCTCCGTCAGCATATGCATTGTTTAGATGTTCGATGTCATCGCACTCAAACCAAGCATAAAATTCATCCTTAGGTTTAGGTGCGTCAGCAACGCCCATTTCTTCATCTTCCCATTCATACCCTGTTATAGTATCAATAAGATCTGACTCATCATAGTCACGCATGTGTTCTACAAAGTCAGCATTAATTTTACCAATTACAAGTTCGCCGCCATATCGACCGGCATCAATTCTAAATCTACGTTTTGCCATAATAGGTCCTCCTTAAGACTCTTTGGCGCGGCTGAAGAGATTCGAACTCCTGACCCTTGGTTTCGTAGACCAATGCTCTATCCAGCTGAGCTACAGCCGCGTATAATATAAAATTATTATAGTTGATCTTACCTCTTGTGTCAACCATTAGGATTCCAATTTCTTTAAAACTTCTCTAATTAATTCACCGTTTCTTACGGCTAGTTGTTTAATTCTATCAATTTCAGATTCACACTCTTGTACGAGCTTCTTAAGTTCTGCTACGTCTTTAGCTATGTGACCTTGTGTTGGATAACCCATTAAAACTCCATATCCGCGGCAACAATAAATCTATCTTCGTCACACGCTAGTATGCCCGGACGGTGCCATGTCTTGCCTGGAAATATCATCCAATTACCTTTACGCCACGGAGCATAATAAGTATCAGATGATATTCCATTAGGTGCAAGTTCTGTACCAGATGTTTCTAAATCGTTTTCTTCTGCTATTGGTAGGTGCAAATAGTATACTCCACTTATTGTAGTAGAGCCTTCTCTATTATGCTGATGCCAATACGTATCACGATTTTCTTGGGTTTTTATATTAGTTCTATATCCCCAACTCTTAACGCTCTTTATCTGTCTTTCTTGTTTCATGTAAGCGAAACAACTCCAGATAAAACTCATCTTTAAATTAGTCCAGTGTTCTCCTGACTCACCAAAGATGTTTACGTTAGTCTGATAGGGAGGACTATTGTCCCAGTACTTTCCTTGTGCAATAAGATTACTAATATCTTTACACATTTCGAATCGTTGATCTGGTGTAATTAGATTACCCCAATCATAAAATTCATGTACTTTCATTTAGGCAACAGTCTTTAAATACTCTAATACTTTTTTCGGATCTGTTTCACCGTATGGATCATTGTCGTCACTATGATTGTTACGTCCTGGCTCTTCAAAGAACTTTTCTACTACGCCATTTTTAACTACCATTGCATAACGCCACGATCTATTACCAAAGCCTTGCTCAGGTTTACAAACAAGCATACCCATCATTTGAGTAAACTCACCTGCTCCGTCTGGAATAAATTTAATATTCTTTACGTCTTGATCAATCATCCACTTACGCATAACAAATGTGTCGTTAACACTAACAACATAAATTTCGTCTACGTCTAAGTTACGAATTTGATCATATAGTTCTTCAAATCCTGGTACTTGGTATGTACTACATGTTGGAGTAAATGCACCGGGTAGTGAAAATACTACAACTCTTTTCCCATCAAAAATTTCTGATGATGTAACAGTTTTCCATTCAAATGGATTTGCTTGACCGTTTGATGTATTTACAAACGTAATTGGTTGTCCGTCAGTTCTAACTCTATATTTAAAATCAACTGCTGGGACTTGTACGCCTTCTTTCATAAAAACTCCTTAAATTTCTATTGTTCAGTTATAATAGCATCATTACTTATAATTGTCAACCTATAAACGAAAGTAAAAATGGTAAATACTTATAGCGAGAGTGTGAGGAACTAATATAGTACAATGGAATTTTTAAAAATAGTAGGAGACGTAGGTTTTCCAATTGCTGGGGCATTAGCAAGTGGACTATTTGTGTTTACTACATTAAGATTTATTCTCGATAGTGTTACTGGAAGTGTCAATGGACTTAAAGGTATGATTACCGCTCTAAACAATCGAGTTCAAACAATGAACAATGATCTAGTTAAGATCGACGCTCTTATGAGTTATGCACTTAACGTAAAACCTAACGTTGAACGTATAGCCGCTAACGAAGGCAAAGAAGACGCTAGGAGAGATTAAATGACCAAGTGGGATAAATTCTACAACAATCAAAATCCAACAACCCAGGCATGGCTAGACGCCCAAGCAAAAGATTTTTATAGAGATGTTTTTGCAATAGGAACACCTTTATTTTTGATTGGCGCAATATTTGGACTAGTAATAGGACTTAGTCTAGCAATATAGGAGTAATGCATGTCTCAAGACTTAATTGACGCAATAAACCAATACGGCTTTCCCATTATTGCAGCCATGGGTCTTGGATACTTTGTCTACTACGTATGGAAATGGGTTACAACAGAAATTAAACCTGTACTAGGTGAAGCAAACAGTACACTAATTGCACTAATTGATCGTATACGTATGCTTGATAACGATATGATTAGACTTAATCAAAAGATTAATATGATACTGGAATTTAAAGAACAGTATGAAAAGCTCACTGGCAAAAGTTTTGATCTTGATCTAGATGAAATCGAAGACGCCATTTCTCAGTCTAAAAAGAATAAGAAGTCAGTCAAATGAGTCCCGAGGTTGTTTTATTATTTTTATTAGTAATAAAGCATACTTTTGCAGACTTGTTCCTTCAGACATTTAACAAGAATATTGACAAAACAAAATACTTAGGTAACGGTCAAATACACTATGCTCAGCATAGTTTACTTACGTTTTTAATAACTTTAAACTTTACTTCTGTTGAGTGTGCTTTAGTAGTTTCGCTTTTAGATCATTTGGCGCACTGGCATATTGATTTTTGGAAGTCGACGTGTGTGAAGTTGCTTGGTATTTCTCGTTCAAGTCCAACGTTCTTTCGTGTTCAAACATTGGATCAGGCCTTGCACTTTTCGACGTATTTTGCAATCGTAGCCTTAGTTGCATTTCACTAATTCTTCTTTTAATATTAATTACTTTTTCTTCAATACTTAAACTACTAAAATCATTTTGTTGTGGCAATGAATACTCCATTCCAATCTTTAGGTAGGTCTTGAGTTTTTTGGAATTTGCAACGTTCTATCCACATATCGTAATAGCCAGACATTTTGCCATCAAAGTGATTGTGTAGTGTATTACATAACTCTATTGCTTTGTCAAACTCTTGAGCTTTATATGCTTTGTGCATATCCTCGTGTTTACGTTGTGCTACACGCCAAGCCGGACGTCTATTGTCCAACACTGTCCATATTGTTATACCAACAGTCTTTCCTTTTACTGCTAAGTCATCTATTTTTAAGTAAAAGAAGTCTGACTTAGTACGTTGATATGTAGCGTCTCCTACTAGTAAGGTACACCCGTACTCCTTACACTTTGATTCAATCCTTGCTGCTGTAGATACTGAGTCGCCAAGAACGTCATACGAATGTCTCCTTGTGCTACCCATTTCACCAAGGTACCCCAAACCAGTATTAATGCCAGCACCCATACCCACTGGAGGACGGTTATCTCGTTGTAATGTTTCATTAAATTTCTCCACTGCTTTTAACATATCTAGTCCACATTGTACAGCACTCTTAGGATGATTAGGATCATCAATTGGAGCATTGTGTACATGCATACTAGCATCACCAATATACTTAATAATCATACCGTCGGCGTCTAGTACTGGCTGTGTAATAGCATCCATGTAGCCATTCATTATTTTTGTTAAGCCTTTGACATCGTCGCCAAAACTTTCACCTAAAGGGGTAAACCCTCTAAGGTCACTAAAACATATACTAACTTCTTTCTTCATACCGTCTTTGATCAGTGCAGGATTTTCCTGTAACATACGTACAATAGTAGGTGATGCATATCCTGCAAATTGCTTTTTAATTTCTTGCTTTTGTAGGTATTCACTTACAAATCTATTAAACACAGAATGCAAGCCTACAAGTATTACAGTAGCCAGCGGCATAGTTATGTCAAGTAGATACAAGTAGTTTGTCCATGCATAGTATGCACCATACACTAACGCTCCACTAAATGCAACTATCTTTGTACCAACTAACCAATAAGGTGCAAAACGTCCAACTAGCACAAGGGCTATGCCCAAGATTCCTGTTGTGATCATTTCTGCTAAGAGTGCCCAGAATGGACGTTGTATTTGATCTCCGTCCATTACTGTTTGTAAGGTTACTGCCGCTGGTATGTAATTATATTGCGGTCCAGTTGGACTTGCAATAAGTCCACCAATTCCTTCTGCAGTCATTCCAAGGATTACTGTCTTACCTTCCACAGCCCAAAATTGATCTTCGTCAACTAAACTAATTTCTTCAAACTGTTTATTCCAACGTAACCATATTTGTGCATTAGGATCGGTTTTGATAATCGGGTAACCCGGAACACGTACTGCTTCAATGCCGCCTTGATTCGCCTTTACTTGGTAACTAGGATTTCCTGTCGCTGTCCTAATTACTTCCACTGCTAAAGCAGGATACGTATCTTCACCGATACGCATGATGAGCGGAACACGTCTTACTACACCGTCTATTTCTGGTGCTGTGTTTAAAACACCTACACCGTCTGCCGCTTCACCTAGCAATGGAATTGGTCCTAACATCCCCGGCCATTCAAACATGTATGGTAAAGGATCTCCTATTTTGGCTACGCCTCTAGGAACAGGATTCTTATTAACAGAGGTAGTTCCTGTTTGTGCAATTACTACTCCGTTATTTACAAGTGCTTCGGATAAAATATTATCTCCACCTAATCTATCAGGTTCAGAAAACATAATAGGTATTACAATAATACCAGCACCTGCCTCGCGCAGCTTCCAGATTATATCTGCAATCTGATCACGCCTCCAAGGCCATTGACCGTACTTTTCAATAGCTGGTTCGTCGATAGTGACTACTACAATATCTTGGGAGAGTTGGGGCTCGTCAGTTTGTTGAAGTAAATCAAATTGCTTGAGCCGAGCTGTTTGCACTACAGTACTATCACCGTAGTGTAACATTATCATTATAAAGGCAGTAACAAATGCTACTGACCAGTGTGTGATATACTTCGTCATACTGTATTTATTTCCATGTACTGTGATTGATATTTTTTATTGTGTTCAAGATAAGTTTTAAACATTTCTTGTACCTCAGGAGCATTGTTAGTTACATTAATGAATTGCAATATGCCAGACCAGGCATTGCCTTTGAATAATAGAGTATCACCTTTAAACAGTTTTCCTTTTCCGTATTCGTGATAAAAAGTATATTCTTTATACCTATACTCCATTTGTGTTTCTTTCTTAGTTTTGGGTAATTATAATACCACACCCGTTAGGATTGGTGCATGTACTTGTAACTGAAATTGACATATCGCTTGTACTATGTTGTTCTAAACTATAACTATATGCCGGTCCATATGCACTAGATAGATCAATAGTTGCACTATGTCCTCCTCCACCGTGTTGTAGTATATCAACTAAGTTACTGTTGCCTGTTAGATCAAGGTCAAGACTTACTGTGTTTGATTGTCCTTTTTGATATGCTTCAACATCGTTATAGTCTCCGTCTATGTCAATGTTCATAGTATGAGCACCATTTTTACGTTGTGATAACTCTACCTCATTAGAGTCGCCATCTATGGTTGCTGTAAGTTCGTGTGATGCCCAACAGCAGTGTGTGGCTTGATCTGTTTGTGCTGAATGGAAAATATTATCGTCACCTGTAATAGTTACAAATGCGTCGTGGTCGCCACCTTCTGTTGAGTCAGTAGTACCGTCTATCTGCTTGCCTTGCCATATTTTTACGTTGTTATCGTCGCCAGTTAGTATTAGTCTACCAAAGTTACTTTCGCCTCCGCCACCTTGATAACCATCTACTGTGTTGTCATTGCCTACAATTTTGACTTCTGCTTGTTCGTATTGTGATCCGTTTTGTGTAAGTGTTAGTGTATTTCTATCACCAGTAATAGGTGTGTTACCGTACCCATATACCATATGATTGTTACCGTCTTGGTCGACAACAATAGTGTTGTCATCGCCATTTGCTTCAACAATCGCTGTGTTATCATCACCGTCTTGTGTGATTGTTATGCTTTGATCATAGTCGCCACCATTGCCAACTTCAGCTGAAGCATAGTTATCGTCGCCTGTTTGTGTAATACTAACTACACAATTATTACCGTGACAATCTAAAACTGCTGTATTGTCGTTGCCTGTTTGAGTTGCGTTACTAGTACCATTACCGGCATACGTATAAACTTTTACAGCATTACGATCGCCTGTTTGTGTGTATGTTGTACTAGTATTATTGCCATTAATTATTGCATCACTAGTACCGCCATTCATACCACTTACTAAATTATCTTCACCGTCTTGTGATATAGTCAAGTCAATATTGTCACCAACTTGAGATACGTATATTTCATTTGCATAACACACCTGGGCACTAAAGTATAATGCTATAACTAAGATTCCTAAATGTGTTCCTGTTATCTTCATTGGCTATTTTGATATATGTCAATACTATTAGGACCAGTTCCGATTCTATAATCTATTAATTCGAAATCGCCCTGTTGTAAATTGATAGTATATCCTCCGCTTCCTTTATGCAACTTTAGGTATACATTGTTAGTTCCTACATTGTCATATCTTTCAAATAGATATGATGGATCTACGTCTGTAATTTTTACCCCTGTTGTCGGATCAAACCCTAACTTAACTCCGCTAAAGTCTGTTTTTTGTTTTTCAAATTCATCTTTAAATAGTTCTGCTAATTGAATATTAAGTTGTTCTAAAATATCTATTAATAAGTCGCCTAACATAAAGTCTGTTTCGTCAAGTTCAGTGTGCCATATTTCTTCTTGGTTTTGAAATACTTCAACATCCAATCCTTCAAACTCTAAATAATCAATACCTAAAATATCTGCTGTTTGTTTCTTTGCCTTTTTCCATTCTTCCTCGTCTTCAACCCACGGTGTTTTCTTTCTTACAATTAAAAGAGCATCAATCATATCTTCTGGTAAGTCTAACAGTCTGGGTGGTGTCGGAGGCTGTGAAGAAGTCTGTGTTGCCGTTGCTTGGAATGCTTGATTCATAATAACCATTCCTGCGTCTGTTTCCACTGTTATCTCTCCAGTATAACAGTTTCCAGCAGAGTCACAACTTGGTAGAAGCGTAATTAAACTTCCGCCAACTTCGTCTACAACCATTACGAAATCAGTACCACGTACACCGATTGTTGCACTTGGCGTACGAATCTTAACATTTTGCTTATACTTCTTTGCAATTTGTCCAGATGCGTACCTTACTGTTCCTAATGACGCTTTTAGACTTAGTGATCCGATATCATTTGCTGGATCAAACACAAATTCGTCAATAATAAGTTTACTATGTTGTGTGATATCTACTCGAGTATCGTCAATAAAGTCGATTCGCATAGTTCCGTTAGTAGTGACAGCAGCATCCATACTTTGTATTTCAGTGCCAACGCCACTACCAACTAGATCTCTACCTCTTTCAATCGCACCATTACCCTTTTGATCAGCTACTTGTCCAATATTTGCATATGCTGTAATTGGTAACCAAAGTAGTGCAGTAAGGATATACCTAGCAAACTGCATCTTTAGTCGCTCTGCGTAATGTCGATATCACTGCCACTAGTTTGTAAGTCAAGATTTATTGTTTGATCTTGAGCTGTACCACTTTGTGTGATGTCTACTGTATTACCACCACCAATTAGACTAATAGTTTGATTGTGTCCAGTTAAACCTGAATCATCAACATTAATCGTAAAGGTGTTTGCTAGTGTTGAACTTCCACCACTATTAGCACTATTGTCAATAGTATAGTTTAGCGCCAGGTCTGTTCCGTCTAAAGCCATTGCTAGAATGTTTCCATTTCCGTCAATGTCTAACGTAACATTAGTATCATCGGCATCACCATTTTCACCTATGTATAAATCTAAGTTAGTGTTGTCACCGTCGATATCAATTGTTGCTGTTACATCTTCACAGTTACCTGCAGATGTACTAGAACATTTGAAGTCGATATCGTTACCACTACCATTTACGTCCCACGTACCAGTGTACGAGGCACCTTTGATAAGTGCTGCAACGATGTTGGTATTTCCAACTTGAGATATACTAAATGTCATGGATGCACCATCCAGGTCTACGCCTGTAACTGCATCACCAATTTTATTTCCTGTACCGTCCTGAACAATATCTAAATCTAAAGTATCACCTACTTGCTCAATATAGATATCATTTGCGGACGCAAAGTTTACAAAACTAGATAATAATAGAACTGTAAGTCCTGTATATATCTTTTTCATAATCATCCCTCTTTATCGGTCCAAAGATTGTGCTTTCTTGTCCAGTTCTTCTGAGGTGTAACAGTTGTCTTCTGCTTCACAATAAATAGAAACCCCTTCTTGAGTGTTGTCTATTACTTCTGATGCAGTTCCAGTTACCCGTTGTTCCTTGAACTTCCAAAGCCCTTCCTTTTCGCCTTGATTTATTATTTCAATTATGCCAGCTTCTATAGCTGCTCTCACGGCATAATTGACCGGTTCATTTACAGAGTATCCACTCTCTGCTTCGACAGCTTTTGTACCCATATCTAAAAACTTAAATACGTCCGCTCCGGATCGCGATGATGCGATGACCTTTTCGGTAGCGACAGATAATAAAACCTTGCCGGTACTTACTGATACAATTCTCATCACCACGGTTACTGTGTCTATTCGATATTCAGTTTGTGCTCCAATACCTAAATATCTGGCTCCTACACCCCCTGCTGCAACATTGCTATCATAACCTACAATGCCGCCCTCTAAAAGTAAACCTGCAAATAGCATAGGTTTTAAAGGGGTTGGTCCTTTCTCTTTTGTGCGTTCATACTGTTCCCTTGTGGAACGAATCAGTTGACGCTCTTTAACTAAATTGTCTAGGCCTACACGCTCCACAACTTGAAACCACGTGCCGTTACCTGCCTCTTGTAATGCCTTTATTACCCATACTTCACTGCCTTGAGAAACTGCCGAAGAAAGATTAGCGATATTACTTGCTGGTTTTCTTTGACCTGTTTTATCTAAAAAGTTATAAACTGCTATTGTTATTACTGGGCCTTGTAATTCAGGTACATCTCTTAGTTCATTTACTAAAGGAGCTGTCTGTACAGTTGGCTTCCAACTGGACTCTTTTGAATAATCTACCATGGAGGGTGACATAGCACACCCAGTTGCTAACAATGTCATAGCAATAATTGAAAGTGAACGTATCATCTAAAATCCAAACTCCCCTGATCCCGGAATTGTAATTTCTGTGTACGTACCATCTTCATTTAATATTTGAAGGGTAATAGATCCTGTTAATGGATCTCTGATCCACGTAATTGTAGATCCTTCTATTGTTGCTGTTCCTGTTGTTGCTTGTGAACAAGTTCCAGCGGCTGCCGCAGCATCATCACATGAGCTAAACATACTGTCTACCATCTGTTTTGATATCTGTGCGTAAATTCTTGACTCTAAGTTTTTTAAGAACTTGTTGAGTGTTGTATTCTCAAGTTCTCTTTCAATTCTTAGTGCCTCTGATCTTTGAAAATCAGCAATTTCTTTTTTACGATTATATTGTAATTGCTCTACACTTAGTACATGGGTTGAATAACCGTTACCATAATGGAAAGCGGGATTCTTAAAACCCCATAGAATCTCTGTCGCCCCTGCATTAGTAAAAGTTAGTAATACAAGGAAAGCACCTAAACCATATTTTGTCATAATAATCTCCGAAGTTAGAGCCCTCACACTCTTATTCTATAATATATCCTTCTCGTTGTATTTATCTAGGGAGGTGTGATAATAATTATGTGTAAACGAGTAACACTCTTGCAAAAATTTGACAGATGCAAGTGTTGTTATTTTGACAGTTATGCGGCTGTGTAGCCAGGGGTAGGTGTTTGCTGGTCGTCATTCCAATTGAAGCCGCCGCCAGTAATAACCCGTTCGTTATTCATTTGTCCAACTAAATCGTCGGCATCTTTAAAGATAGTGTAGTCTAATGTATCTGTTCTAAGTAACATAACAGTTGTAATGCCGTCTGCTAAGTGATAACTTGCATATGCAATTTTAGAATATGCAACATTCATCTTCTTCATGTCAACAGTACCATCATTATTAATTGCATCAATAATTAGTTCTGCTGGCTTAAATGGTTTATGATGTGAATTACCTGCTTGTTCTTGACTTAGTTTCTCGTAGTTTTGTACAAGAGCTTTAATTGTTGAAATAAACAAGTCAGCAGTTTGTTTTTTATTTGCATACGGTTCTAACACTTCGTTGTTTAGTGCGTCGAAGCCTTTCTTGTTCCAGTTATACTTGCTACCTTTTTTGGCCTTGCCTTTAATAACATTGTATTGGTTACCATCGTAACTTTGTGCATCAATTTTTTGGAATGTTCCATCTTTTTGCATTACTGGAATAGTTGCACCCTTTGGTGCTGATTGCATAATTTCGTTAATTTTGTTTGACCATGTTTGCCAACCTGTAGTTGCTTTTGCAATAGCCTTACTATTGAAACGTCCACCAGTCTTTGCACTTGCTTTAATTTCAACTTCTTCATCGCCAATTTTTAGATCGCCCTTCTTGCCTTTTTCTGCAGGGTTACCCATCATTGACAATGCCATTTCGCCTGGACCAATAGCACCTGATGTTGTACCTGGTGCATAACTAAAGATGTTTTCTTTTACAAATACGTCAAATACTTTTTGATAGTTTGGGTTTACAAAATCTTTAACATTACCTCTGTCTACAGAAATAAGTCTTAGCATGTTAATTACTTTACCATCAACACAGGCTTGTAAAAACTCTTTAATCTCTTCAGCCTTAATATCACTTTCTTCCTGCATATCAAGTATTTTTCCAAACAGTGCCTGCTTTAGAGTTTTAGTAAACTTATCTGCGTTAATAGACATTTTCTTATATGAAGCTCTATCTCTTGCTGTCATATCACTTGTGTCTAAGTCTGCTGTATAACCTTGTACTTTGTTACCTAGTGTAACTAATACACCTGTTACGTCTTTAACAAAGTTAATTGCTTCGTCACGCTCAGTACGTGCAGAGTCTCTTGATGTTTTTATATTTTCAGATGCTTTAGTAAGTTTGTCTAATGTTTCGTTCAAACTTGCTAAGAAAGATGCTTTTATGTTTTCGTCAATATCACTTGCTTCGATAGTAGCAATATCAGTTTTTAATCTTTGTAATGCAGATTCTGCTTCTTGATCTTCACTACCTAATGCTTCTGTTTGCGGTTCTGGAGTTTTCTTAATATTCTTAGTAACAAAGTCTCTAACCTTTTGAGCAAGACTTGTTAAATTACTTACTACGTTAGACTTAACAGTTGGGTCCATAGTAGCAACAGCATTGCTAATAGCATCAATGTCATGCATTGCATGTTGAGCCTCTAGTCCAGCGTTTGCTGTTTCAAATAATTTTACTGATTCTATAAGTTTAAAGTCGCTATAACGCATTATTAGTTGTTCCTAAATTATTAATAGTATTTATACTATTTTAGGAAACAGCATGTCTGTGCAGAACTTGTCTACATCTTCTTCTGCAAGACCAAGTGTTTTCATAACATTAGGCGTATGTGGATTTTGTTGCTGGTTATGACAGTAATAGTTTTGACTTGCTGCAACTATATCAGAATTACCGTCTCCATCAGATAATGGTACTTCGTCGAACCAAGCATTAAGATTAGCAATAGCAATATCGATAATAGCAACTGCTTCTTCTTCTGTTTTAACATTACCTGCGGCAAGCATTTTATCTGTAAAAATATTTGTTGCCCATTCAGGTAGTTGTCTTTGTTTGCTAGGAATAAATTCTTCAACACTTTCTCTGTATCCGTCAATCATAGGATGGTCTGGATTAGAGCTAGGACTAAAGTCATGAAAGGCTCCAGTCATTTTGTTTTTGCCTGCAATAACATCAAAGCCGTATATTGGTGCATCATTGTTAAGGACTGGAAAACAACATACATGCATCATCCATAAGCCTCTAGACTCACGTGCATCTACAACATCAATGTGTGCTCTACGAACACTATCATTTGCCCATACACGATTGATCCACCCGTTCTCTGGTTGATTAAAATGTGATAACCCTGGTTCTTCTATTTCTTTTGCTCGACTGTCAAAGATGCTTATAATTTCATCTTGGCATTCAATTAGCCGGTTCCATATAACGCTCAATGTCTAACTCCATTAGTTCTTTAAATAAGTTGGTTGCTGTTTCGAAACAAAACTTTGCTTCGTCTGCCATGCCGTCATGAATTTTATTACGTATGGCTTCTTTTAATTCTTGTGTGTCAACTTTAAAGTTATACATATTACCCGTGCCTGGAATACGTTTCTTAATCATTTGTCCGCCACTTAGGTCGCCCATGTGTAACGTATAAATGTGTGCCATCAGTGCTTCGGGGTCAGCCATTATACTACGCATATGTTCGATGTATTTTTCTGTACTAGGTAGTATTGGTGGCTCTTCTTCTTTTTTAGTCCACAACTCAAAGAAATCTTTTTCAATTTCTTGTTTACGTCTGATACCTGGAAGGTCGTCTAATACGCCATTTGCTCCTGCTATTGCTTCAAGCAGGTCATACTTCTTATGTTGATTCCATAAGTAGATTGCGTATAATTCTGGATTGATCTTACCACTCATCATAACTTTTACAAATTCTTGTCTTTCTGCGTCTTTATGGTGTTCCCATGTAAGATCTTTTAGGCTCATATTTACTCTTTCTCTAGTTTAATTTGTAATGGAAAGCCTTGGCTTCTACTTTGGTCTTGTGCTTCAAGTGCTTTCTGTTCTGCTATCTCATAAGTATATATGCCAGCAACGCCTGAACCATCGGTATGAATGGTTAATGTTATTTTTTCAGCATTCTCGTTTGAATGTCTAAATATTTCTACTAAAACTTTTATTACCCAATCAATAGGCGTAACATCATCATTCAGTAATACTACTTTAAACTTTGGTGGCTCAGATATTTGTTTAGATAATTTCTCATCTATCTTTACATCTAAAATTACTTCTTCGCTCATTTCTTTCTCCGTTAAGTGGGGGAGGGTTTCCCACTCCCCCTAGACAATTTACTCGCCTGTTTCGCCTTCAATAGTAAGACCTTCATTGATCTTAATTTTCTTAGGCTGTAGTTCTTCTGGAACTTCACGTGCCAAATGAATGTTTAGCATACCTAGTTCAAGGCCTGCACTTTTTACTTCTACGTGATCAGCAAGTGTAAACTCCCTACGGAAGTTGCGTCCGCCAATACCTTTATGTAGGTAATTAACGTCTTCATCTCCTTTAGGAGCCGTACCTTCAATTGTTAAAAGTTTGTTATCCTTCTCAATTGAAAGATTATCCATACCAAAGCCAGCAACAGCCAATGAGATCATATACTCATCGTCGTTGATTTGTGCAATGTTGTATGGTGGATACCCATTCTTATTAGGGCTATTTTCAAACTGGCGTTCTAGCTCGTTGAAAATTCTATCGAAGCCGATAGTAGCTCTGTGTAGTGATGGGATGTCTAAGGTAGTTAGTCTTGTCATAATGTTTCCTCCTTTAATAAGCAAGTTAACTATTGAAACCCTTTCGGCGTTTCAGTTTATTTAAAAATATGTAAGGAGAATCAATCTCCCTACACATTTATTTATCATTTATAATACAAGTATATTATAGATTGAGTTTAAAGTCAACCCCAAAGAATGCTGTATCTTTCTTAAAATCATCGTCAAAATCGACTTCAACAAAAGGCGACACTGAGAATGATCCAAACTTGTATTTTGTACCTATAAACGTTTGTAAATGGCTGTAATCTAAATTACTACCATCATACGTATATTGTACATGTGGTTCAAAGATTAAGAACGGCGAACCAAACAATAAGTTAGGCTGTCCTTGTGCTTCTAAACCAAACTGTGGGCGATAACGCATAACGTTTTCTCTACCTTCTCTTGATCTATGTTCAAATCTTGAGTTGAAAAAGAACGCTCCATTTTTAATCTGCTTGACCTGAAAGCGAATCCAATCTTCTCCCACGCCTGCACGATCGATTTTTCTATACTCTATACGATATGGATTTCCTTCAAAATCATATCTTAAGATACGCTGAGAAACATCTTTATCAGCATACTCTCTTACACCAAAGGTCCAATTGTCTTTAGACACAAAAGTGTTTACTTCTGTATAATCAAAATCATCTGCACTTGCATTACTTGTGCCAGCGAACATTAAAATGCTTGCCATAAATGCTGTTATAATAAATTTCATTTTTTTCTCCTATAAAATAAAATTAGTCAAAATAATTGGTAGCGAACCTACGCTACCAACACTAGTTCCCGTAATTTTTATAAAATTAAGGTTGCTCCACCTGCACCTACTAATAGTAGCATCCAGACACCAAGAGCACTGGCGTACTTACGCCACGGTGTACCAAAGTACATCTTACCAATTGCCATACATTTATGCATAGGCGATACTAAGTATCCTGCATAATCTAAAGCAAAGAACCATACAAAGTATTCAACTCCGTATACTAATGATAAGATTGTTGTGATAGCCGCGAACCTACTGCTTGATCCAAACGCAAAGGCTGAACCAAATGCAATAGCACTAAGAGTAATGAAACCCTGAGTGGTATTAATATCAAACGCCGAGTTTTCTAAGTATGCTTTAACAACGTCAGTATATTCTCTTGCAAAGTTAGCCATTATGATAATAACAGCAACCCAAGCAATTAACCTAAAGTCAACATAGCTCAGTAACTTTTTGTAATCCCATGTCATAGTTAAAACCATGTAATAGAATAACAAACCGCCAAACACTAACCACGGATCTAAGCCCGCAATTGGTTTAAGTGCTAGTGCGATAGCAAATAAGAAAGGTACTACATTTCTTAAAACATTAGAGACTTTAAAATGAGTTTTTTGAATATTAAGTTCAATATCGTCTTCTTTGATAAAGAAAATAATATACGCAAATACTAATCCTAAAGATACGATTAACAGTGGCAGTAGTGAATATACTACAGCACCGTATGTGATGCTAAATGCGGCCATTGGAATAAGAATAGTCTTTTCCAGTGGTGACCACACATAGTAGTGGTGTGTCGACAAATAGTCGATGATGCCAAATTTCTCTCGTCCTTTTGTTCCTTTCGGAGGAGCGATAGTATCTAGCATTCCAGCCGAGATTGTAACTCGACCAGATACGGGGAGGATACCTGTAAATGCACTCATTAGTGCAACAATTACTCGTTTTGACTTAAAGACTTTTTGAATGTAGGCATAAGCACCTGCAAACAAATTCTTTTCTTTTATCAAGCCAGCAATCATCATAATGAACGCAATAAACAATAGGTATTCTTGCCCCTTGTACAGCAAGTTTATATTTTCCAAGGTAATTTTCTCCTATAATTTATTGCACAACAAGATTGATTTCTTATTATGTAAGTTAAAAGAATTATTTCTTTCAACTATCTATTTACGTTGTTAGCGTAAATCCCGTTGAACTGCTGAGTGCAACGTACAAATGTAGTACACTTACTCAGTTGTTTAAGTCCTATTGCGCCTGCATACGTACAAGTGCTTCTTACACCGCCTAAGAGGTCTTGTACTGTGTGCTTTACCTTGCCGCGATAAGGAACCAATACTTCTCGTCCTTCGCTACTACGGTATTCTTTTAATCCGCCAAAGTGTTTTTCGTTTGCGGCATTTGAGCTCATTCCGTAAAACTGTACAAATTTTTCTTGTACAATTTTTTTCTGTGTTTGAATAATTTCGTTTGTTTCAAATTGCTTTACAATTACTTCACCACCGCCTTCATCGTGTCCTGCTAACATACCTCCCAGCATAACAAAATCAGCGCCTCCGGCAAAAGCCTTGGCAACATCGCCAGGGCAAGTACATCCGCCGTCAGCGATAATATGACCACCGAGGCCATGTGCTGCATCGGCACATTCGATAACCGCCGATAGTTGCGGATACCCCACACCAGTTTGTATCCGAGTAGTACAAACACTACCAGGACCAATGCCAACCTTAACAATATCTGCTCCTGCAAGAATCAATTCCTCCGTCATTTCTCCTGTAACTACGTTGCCTGCAATAATAACAATATGTGGATAATTATTACGCAACCCTCTTACAAATGTTGCAAACCTTTCTGAATAGCCATTTGCTACATCAACACAAACATACTTTAAATTATCTTTAACTTGATCGTATACTTCTCTGAACTTACTATAATCATTATCTGTAATGCCAATGCTCATAGCAACATACTCTGTACGTTCTACTCTGTTGTTATTAACTAGTACATCACCGTTGAAGTAATTTACAAGTTCTTCTTCACTATATGTTTTAACAAGACAAGTTAGAATGTTTTGTTGTGCAAGTGTATCTGCCATTTCCATTGTACCAACACCATCCATGTTACTTGCAATAATTGGAATACCACTATAATGATATGAGGAAGCGTTATCCGGAAATGGTGGATTATAATTCCTATATGTAAATTTACGATCTAAGTTTACTTCCTTGCGACTACCTAATGTGGATCGTTTAGGTCTAATCAGAACATCTTTGTAGTCAAGTTTTATATCTTGTTCAATTCGCATTATTCTACCTTTTTACTTTTTTTCGCCGTAATTAAATGAAACACTGATTCTGTCAGTTGTTCCAATGTTTCCTTGAACACTGTGTTTAAGCCATCCAGGAAAAATGTACAAGGCATTAGTCTTAGCGGCATATGTTGCTCTTGTACTTGTATAGTAGGTTTCTTGTGCAATATCATAGGGGATATGATATTCGCCGCCATCATTTCTTTCAAATTGTATATTACCTTGATTCTCTGCATCAACATAATACACTCCACTTAATACACTACCTATATGGTTGTGTAAGTGATTATAACTGTGTGGGGGATTAATGTTTATCCAAATGTTATATATTTCACATTCTTTTAAACCAACTTGTGTGGCACAAGTTTTCATTTCTTCGTTGAGGGTTTTTACTAAACGATCAATTTGCTCAGACTCGCCTGGCCTTATATCGCTACTTTGCCAGCCTCCGTAGTTACTAATAACCCTACCTTTATCAGTCTGCTTACGTTGATACGCAAACTTCTTAAGTTCATCGTTATTAACTACGTGAATGATCGAGCTCCAGATAACACTCGGAAACCATAGTTCCGTATGCATTGCCATGACTACTTCCTACGTTTAATCTGTGACGGAGGTAATTTCCCGTCCATTTCCATTTGACGTTGTTTCTTCATCCAACGAGCTCTGCCCGCCGCTTTTGCTTTTGCACGTTTTTCACTAGGCTTTGTGTATTCTTGTCTGTCACGGACTTCTTGAATAATTCCAGCCTCCATAACTTTCTTTTTGAAAATTCTTAGTGCTTTATTAAAATCGCCGTTTCTTACTTCAACAGTTAAACCATTTCCAAATGATTGACTATTGTCGTTTTTTCTATTGTTTCTTCTCAAACTGTCCTCCGATTGTTTCAGTTAAAAAGTCTAAATTATATAATCTATTCTTTGATAATACATTATACATGTTTTCACCACTGTTTGTCAACCAAAAAGTTTTGTTTTTGGAAATAAAATATGATGTAAAATCTCTTACTTTTGGGTCACAGTTATCAATATCTATAATAACATAGTCCGCGGCATGAAAGGTATCCATAAGCCATTCTGGTTCATGATTGGGTTCTTTCTGTTCGTATAGGTAAACTACAAATGGAATGTTGTATTGCTGAACAAAGTCGTTAAACTGTTCTTTAACAACTTCACTAGGATACACTAAAAGAAAACTTGGTTCGCTAGTGTAGTATTTGTCTGGTGGTGTAACTAATGTTATATCACTCATCTTTGGGCCTGATGTTTTTCCATTTACTGTCTGAAGAGTTTTGTTCTTCGTTTTGTATATATCCTTGGCCCTCGGATGGTTGTTCTTGTTGTGGTTCTGTTTCCAGTTTGATTTGTTTGTTGTTATCTTTAATCATAAACTTTTGTGGAGTAAAATGCTTTTCCCACGGTAACTCGTCTATCTTACCTTCTAGATATAATTGTTTATATATCTTTAAAGTTAATGCAGGATTCTCGTCTTTCCATGCTTGTTTAGCATTTTCCCAATCTTGTGTATCTTGTTCATCAAGTTTCTTTTGACGATCCTCTACTGATTCTTCCGATAATTTTATATCTTTTTTTTTCGGTTCTGGATCTACTTCTTTTAGATCTTCTACTTCAGGAAGTTTATCCTCAGTATCACCTATAATCTCTTCTGGTTCTTTTTCTGGCTCAAACGATGGAGGAACATTAGACGATATTACTTCTGCTCTCATTCGTTCGTAGTCTTTCCATTCATCGTTATCAAGTGCGGGCTTACGTTTTCTGCCCCATTCAAATGTATACTGACTTGCTATAAGCAATAGTACAGCAAGTGGATCAAATACAAATATAATTGTAATAATAACCCAACGTACCGCTTCTTCTAACATATTACGGTCTGCTTGTTCACCGTATACAAACTCAGCAATGTATTTGATAGGTCCTACTTCTGCTTCTAGTTTTCTGTATTCTGCTTCTAGTTCAAACTTTTCATCAGTTAGGACTTCAATTTCTGCGTTTGCTGTACGAACTCTTTCAAACTGTTCATCTAGTAACTCGTCAAGATTAACATCGTCTGTTCCTAGTTTACTTCTTAGTCTATTAATAAGTTCGTTTGACTGTTTAATGTTATCTTCTGCAACAGTTCTTAATCTTTTAATTTCTTCACGTGCCGCTATTACTGTAGGCGAACTTGCGGCTTCTTGAATCTTTACTACCCATTCTGCACGTTCTTCTTTCTTTTCGTCTTTCCAGTCGCCAATCTTTTCTGCTGTCTTTTTACCAAAGATACCATCTGCACTAGCACCAATCATTTGTTGTGCTTTTTTAACTTCGCCATTGTCTACATAACCTTGAAGTGTTTCTAGGTCTGCATCAATTTTATCTAATTCGTTTTGGAATAACTGTGTTACGTTTGCAATTATATCATTCTGTTCTTTAATTGCAGGATTAATACGATCGTATGCTGTGTCAATACGTGTCTGTTCTTTATCAATCTGTTCTTGTATTTGTGAGTCGTTGTTGAATGTGCTTGACTCTAGTTCTCTAATTTTGTTTTCAGCACGACCAATAACACTAATGTATCTTGTTATTTCATCATCAATGCGTTCTACTTGAGCAACACTTTCTTCGCCAGCACTTGTTTGTTCAATATGTGCTTTACTTAAAAAGCCGAAAATACCCATACTTGTTATAAGCATGAGTACAAAAACGGCTACACTTAGATAACCTTTAAGCCACCAGGAAGCCTTCTTCCAATATTTGTGTAACCAAACAGCCGTTACTAGTTTACCAACTTCTAGTACCCCGCCCATAATCATAATAGGAAGTGCGGCGGCCGCGAAAATAGCAACCAATCCTGCTACTGAATAGTATATTGCCACCGCTGAAATACTTAGAGCAGTGATTAATGTTAGAATCGCTAACAGCATGTTTCCTCTCCTGGAGATCTCTATGTTGTATTTATCGGTATTTTGGCTCATAATAAAGTGTTGTGTTATCTAACAATAAACCTCCAGCCATTATGTCCTACGTCTTGACACGCTGTTTCTTCAAAGTTACGTGTCTTTCCTTTAACTGTAATAGTGCTGTAAATTACTTTACAAAACCCACTACTCATAGGATATCCATGTACCGCTTTTACACTACCTTTAGCCGTACTTTCAAACCAGTTGTATACTGTACCGTATTCACTTTCAAGTGCGGCATGTACAGCACCACTTTGTTTACGCTTTTGTTCGTCAGTTAAACGAAACCACTGATACTTACTAAGGTTAATAACAGTACTAACTACGCCACCATTTGTATAATTCATTTCAGCACTATGTGAAATGCTTTTACTTTGCTGATAGGGTGTAGTTGTAGAACAGGCTCCTAAACTACCTAACAGTACCGTTAATGTTAAGAATTTCCCAACTGCCGTCAAGTTTCTCACATCTTACTCCTCTTACTTTTGTTAGTTTACCCCAACGGGTTTCATTATACCAAAATTCTTCGCAACTTGTATCGATACCTGCCCTAGCAATTTCCATTTGCTTACCAGGACGATCTGTACATTCCAGTTGAACTTCACTGTCAACTGTCTGACCGTCTACTATTTTTGTAGTTTCATCAGTGTAACAATACGGTGCTTGATAGTCATAATAGTCAGGGGTGATTGAACACCCTGCACTACTAATTACTATTAGACTGAGTAGAAGATACTTGAGCATTATTGGCCTCAGCAATTAGTTGATCAAAAGTTTCTAGTGGCATCTTGATTCTTACATAGGTATGTACTCTACCTGTACTTGCAAGTTCATATGAATACTTTTTAACTTCAAGATGTTCTCTAATAGTTGTATCTTTAACAAGATGCTCTACTCGAGTTCTATCCTTTCTAGTATCGCCTGAGATGTCAACTACTGTTGAACTGTTTACAACGCCATTAATACGTTCAGCAAAACCTTTTACAGCAAATGCATACGCTTGTGATTCACTTGCTTGTTCGTATTTGCTTTCGCCCATGCCACATGCATAAGCATACTTGTCTCTCCAAAATAGAAAACCTTCTTTGCCAATTTGTTCGCAATCTGCGTACCATTTTGGATTTGCCTTAGTTTCTCGTACATCAATGGTTGTCATTGATGAACATGCACCTAGGGTAATTATCATACCTACTAGTGTTGCCTTTTGAATTACGCCTTTCATTTTATAGCCTCCATTAGCCTATTAGTTTATTGTTATACTATACTATCGTATAGTAGATTAGTCAACCACTTTTGGTTAACCTAGTGCCACCTATAAAAAATGTGTGATCCAATTCGACCAATCTGATCAAGTTCGGACGCCCATCTAGGTGAAACATACGTTGCATGATAGTGAGTAGCACCTTCAGTGATACCTCTATAAGAACCTATATATACTAATCTCTCAGCAATGTCTTGAGCTCGCATCCACGAATCAATATCAAATGCTGTGTCGCTTCTGCCATCACACCACCAACTAAATTGACATTTATTTCTAATAGGAATATACTTACGTTCGCTATCAAGCAGTTCAGGATATTGTTTTGTTTTCCAACTTTCCTTATACTTTCCGTCCTTTACTACTTCACAAATAGTATTCGGATAACGTGTATCCTTTACACGATTCAAAACTACATCAGCAACAGCATACTGACCTGCTAAGTTGTCTGCTCTTGCTTCATGATAGATATTCATTGCTAAACAATATAACTCAGGCTGGTCTCTTTCTGTAAAAAGTTCGCCTGGTACTGGATCTTGGAAAGTTGAAGGGTATGCTATAGTTGCCCCAACAATTCCAAATGTAAAAATAAAAGTTCCAACTACCCAATTAAAGATTTTACTCATTATTACCTCCGCATCTTTGCGATTTCTTCTGCCTGTTTAGTGCCACGCATAACAGGAACAGCATTTGATTTATGCATAGTTGCAATACCTACAATAAGGTCACCTGTATATTTAGGTGATTCTTTTTTAGTACCGCCCGAACAACCTCTATTGAATGTACCATTCTTAATTGCTTCTTCCATTGCAGAAGGAATTTTTGGTTGTTCTCTATGCCACGATGTGTCTGGTGTATATGTGCCACGACTACGTTCAGGTGCTTTATACTCGCCCCTTACATATGCAATGTAATCTTCAACAGTTGCATATTGTAGTGCATGATTATGATTTCGACGCATCGCTTTATTGTGTTTACGCCATTCGACAGTATACCTTTCGATATCTTTTTGTGTAAGAGGTTTTTTCTTACGCTTCTTAGTACTGATAGTACTAAGTCCTCTTGCTAAATGCATTGTCATTGTGCCTACCTCGTGCCTATATTATAGTAATACTATAACACAGGTAGACACGAATGTCAATCTATTTTGGTGATTTTACTTTTTTGATTTTTTTGACTTTGGTAATGTTACTTTACCTTCACGTAGAAGTTTTTCTCTATTTGCCATGTGCTTCATTTCAACTTCTTCTTTTGATCCGCCAAAATATGCTACAGCATATCCTTCTTCAACAAGTACTTCAGTAACTCGCTTATCGTCTATAATAAAGTCTCCGAGGATTCTTCCAAACTTTCCTCTTTTATCTTCGCCACTTCTATCAATTTCTGTTTTAAGATGTTGAATTGATCCAATTGGTAACATTTCTTTTAGTCTTGCTTTTGATGCTAATCCAAATGCTTTTTCTACTTTATCTCTTGTTCTTGACTCAGGCGTATCTATGCCCATTATACGAACACGCTCTTTGTGCATCCACATTCCAAACCCTAAATCAATATCTATATCAACAGTGTCTCCATCGACTACTCTTAATACTTTACATTTATATTCGTACATACTTGCCCTCGCTTTGTAATAATTATATGCCCGTATTATTTAGCCATAAAAAAAGGCCGCATAAAGCGACCTTTTAAGTTACAGTATTTTACTTAGAAGTTAAATGCTACACCGATTTCAATTTCACCACGACCTTTGTCTTTATTATAGTCGTATGTTGTTTCGGCATATGCCATTGTACTTGAATTGATAGTATAATCAACACCAAGTTCTAGTGTTGGCTTGTGACCTTCGTCCCAAATGTTTGTTACAGCAAAATCATCGCCTGATGCGTGATTTGTTTCATACATTGTTAATGGAACTTCGCCATACATTGATAACGGACCTGCATTAGGTGTCCAACGTAATTCTGGCTCTATTGTAATGTGATTAGTTTCTGCATCTACTTTGTGAAATGCTTTTACTTCTGTGTTAAGTGACAGTCCGGCTATACCTAGATCTGCTGCACTTACTGATGTAGTAGCCAGAGCGGCTACGATTGCTAGTACGGTTGTACGCATTGATTAGTTTCCTTTTATTATTCTTATTAGTGAGCGGGGTGGGATTGTGTTGCTCACATTAATAGTTATCATTTATGCACCCTTATTGTGCAAGAGTGGAAGGATAAAAGAAAAAGGTGTTACATCTCTGCAACACCTTTCCTGCTATGTTTGGTAACAAGGTCTAACTACCTCGTAACAGCCTAGGCTGCTAATGCGAAGTTTTCGTTTGCTTCTATTTGTTTTCTTGCGATAACCGTGCTTGCGCCGGGCAACTCCACTTATCTATTAACTACCAGTCGATCCTATTTCGACCCCATCAAAAATACATTCCCAGTTTATCAGTCTGTTGCTTCTGCTATACAGTAAGCAGAATGTATTTTTGGTGGAGTCGCCGGGTACCGCCCCCGGGTCCTGTATAGCGTTTGATTTGCTTCAACGTTACAGTTATATTTATACAGTCATTTTAGGTGTTTGTCAACCACCCGGAACAAATTCTTTTGGAGTATACCAATTCTTTTGATTATGTATGCGTCCTAGCAGTTCTTGTATTTCGTGCATTTCTTCTTTGAGCTGTGGTGATGTTTCGCCTTGTGCAATAGCAAGTCCTCTACGTCCTGCCTTAGCTCTTAATGCTTGTTCAATAATCTCTATGTCTCGTACTTCAAGACTAAAATTTTTGTTAGGCTTCATGGCCTATCCTTTCTACAGTTCGAATTCTAATTCAGCTTTTGTTTCTGCTTTTTCTTCTTCTGGTTTTATTGGTTCTAACCATGTATCCGGAATGTATGCACGAGGCGATGGTCCTAATTGTATGCTTAGATCGTCTGCTTCAATCCACCAATAAGTGTCTGTAACAACGGCTTGGCAGGGCATGCCTCTATATGCAAATTGTGTTCCGGCTTCATAGCGACCTATAAGTTCCGCTACTTTAACAATACGCCCGATGTTCTCTGGGCGTATGCTAAATTTTATAACGGCTAAGTCGCCTTGTTTACACTTCATTATTTTTTTCGTATTTCGTTATTAATGCAGATAACTGATCCGACTTACGTAAGATTCCGTTTTCATCTACTATAAAAACATCACCCGGCTTGTATAACCAATGGTCTTTTTCATCGCCATTTACTTGACGACCCATTACTTCTCCGGGCCATTCTCCTTTTACAGTAAAACTTCCGTCCGGAAAACTTTCAATATTGTAATCTACCCACAGCATTGTGTTCCTTTCCTATTGTTTTAAGAGGTCTGATATTCGTTGTGCTAAGTGTACAAACCATGCTTCATCATGGCCTCGTGTAGTTTCAGCTGCAGTTCCTATTCTAATACCACTGGTTTCAATAAACGATCTAGGATCATTTGGAACTCCGTTTTTATTCACAGTAATACCATTTTCTTCTAACAAGTCAGCTGCTTGTCTACCACTAAACTTACTTGATGACAAGTCCATTAAAATAATGTGACTATCAGTTCCGTTAGTTTGCACTTCTAATCCATTTTGTAAAAACACTCTACACATTGCCTTTGCATTCTGTACTACTTGTTGAGCATATTCTTTAAACTCATCTGTATTTGCTTCAGCAAAACATTGTGCTTTAGCGGCAATGATATGCATCAACGGTCCGCCTTGTGTTCCTGGAAATATTGCACTATTAATTCGTTTTGTATAATCCGGGTTATTCCATAGTATAATACCGCCACGTGGGCCTCTAAGAGTCTTGTGTGTTGTACTTGTTACTATGTCTGCATATGGTAACGGACTAGGATATGCATTACCTGCAATAAGTCCTGAATAGTGTGCCATATCAACTAATAGTAATGCTCCTACGCTATCTGCAATCTCACGGAATAAACTCCAATCAATAGATCTTGGATATGCACTTGCACCAGCAACAATCATTTTAGGTTGTACTTCTTTAGCCTGTGCCATTATAGCACCATAGTCTAATAACCCTGTTATTTCGTCAACACCATAAGTGTGTGCGTTATAGATCTTACCAGATATGTTTGGTTTACTACCGTGACTTAAATGACCGCCACTTGCTAGATCCATACCTAGTATTGTATCACCGGGCTTTAAAAATGCTTGATAAACTGCGGTGTTAGCATTTGCTCCGCAATGCGGTTGTACATTTGCAAATTCACAGCCATACAACTTTTTTAGTTCTTCTATGGCCAATGTTTCAATTTCGTCCATATGATCACAACCGTTGTAATATCTATTACCTGGGTAACCTTCTGCGTATTTGTTAGTAAACACGCTTCCTGACAAGTCTCTTACAGCATCACTTGCAAAGTTTTCACTTGCAATTAATTCTATTGTGGTTGCTTGCCTATCAACCTCTTTGTCTAAAATTTCGTATATTCTTTGATCCACTCTACCAGATTCCTAAGTTTCTGCCGTTACCGGCAATAATGCTAAAACAGGTTACGACATGTAACACTATCCAAAAGGTGCGAAAAGCCAGAGCCTTCTTTACACTCGATTGAGATATAGGAAGGAATTCTGGCTTATCGTCGTCTGTAATGCCAATGGGCATACCAACAGTTCGTGCCCATGTTCTGAGCCAACGCCGCTGGCCGCTCATTACATAGAGTTCTTGCGTTCTTGAATTTCAGCTCGACGTGATTTTGATAATTTACCAATGTCACCTAATGCTTTACGAGCTCTTGCAGCAGCCGCTTTTACATTCTTTTCTTCGAATGTAGAATGCTCTGCCATGTATAAATTGTATGCTTGAACGATTTGTTCGTGTAATGTTTGTTCTGACATAATTGTCTCCTATTAAGTTTTAATTACGCAGTATTTAAATAATCTATGTCTTAGGGGTCTTAAATGTGGTTATTATGAATCAGCAAAAACGTCAGGACTTCCAGTTTTAGCCGCATTTGCTCCCCAACTTCCGTGTCCTGTAGTAGCATCAGTTTTTCTATGTACTGCTATGTTATTTGCAAACACAGTTGCCGATCCTGCGGCTGCACCATCACCACAAATAGTAGTGTCACCTATTCTTACAGTTGATTCATTGTTAGTAAATACGTCAGGTGATCCGTCATTATAACTAGTTTGATGAAATGGGTTAGGTGTATCTGAGGCATGCCCTTCATGAACATCTAAATTTTTTCTTACTACTTCTGGCATTATATTGATCCTATTGCTATTTCTATTAATCTTACTTCAAACTCTTTTGGACAGTCTTCAATTGACTTACCAATAACGGCGCCGCCTACCCACGACTCAGTTCTACATGCAACACCCGGAATTGAACTAGTTACTAGTAGGTCGCCTTTCTTAATTGGTCCTACTACATAACATGGTACTCGTCCTTTAAGTGCAACAGCAACACCTTTTGCCTCTGAGTTCATTAAATATGCAGGGTCAGTTGATACAACACCTGCTACTTTAGTTGTTGCTAAACCTGTTGCTGTAGTAACTTCCTGCTCGCCGCCGAACATTACAACAGTGCCTGCCTTATAGTTTATATCACTTGAATAAACCTCCGCCAAATCCGCATATTCTGCTGATGTCGCTGTACCTTGAAACTTAGTTGTCCTTAGTGTTGCTGAACTAGGTATATAAGTTAATCCACCAGTACCACTACTATGTTCGTCTACAGTTAATTCTTTTAATTGTGCTGCAGAAGTATTAGCTGATGACCCATTAACAAATACTAAATTCCACTCTGCAGTAGAACTTTGATTACCTTCAATGAAACTAGTATATGATTTATTATCAGTATCAGTCCAAGGTACATTAACATACATTCTGTCATTGCTGTCTAATTCAATTGCATAATAATTAGAAGCACTTGGTTGAGCACCTATTTTAACAAGGCCTGCTGTACTATCTGTTGCAACATCATATTCTGTATTGTTATCAGTAAATAACGCATTTTCTGGTACTGCTGTTTTAACATTGTCAAATGCCCAGCCTGAGCTAATTGCTGTAGTTGTTGCTCCATCGGTTGGAGTAGAAGATACAGTCGTTACCGTATTATCATTTGGAGATGTAAGTGTTACTACGTAAGGATCTGCGGTTGTTCCAGATCCTGCTGTATTAGTGCCTAATGCTCCTGTAGCCGTTACAAACTTAACAAATTTACTCTGACCAATAGTTACATCATCATCACCACTGTCTCTTAAGGTCCAAGTAGTAAGTTGGTTCGTATTAGTATCTGTAAACAATGCATTTTCTGGTACTGCTGTTTTAACATTGTCAAACGCCCAATTACTTGATATTGCTGATCCAGTTGCATTATCTACTGGAGTATCATCTACATCAACTGTATTATCAGTTGAGCTAATTATAAATCCGTTAGCATTGTCGCCGTCAACCTCTATAGATATATTTGTACCTGCTTCAATTGTTACTAGGTCTGCGGTACCGCTACTAGGATTAAGTTTAATATCAACTGAGTCATTAGTTGATAGGTTATCAACTAAACTTAAATCGTAAGTTGTATCGTCGTCAGTTGGGAAAGTGGCCTCTACTTTAAATGCTGATGCACTTGTTCTAGTTACACTTACATCGCCTCCACCACTAATTGTAATATCATCTTCGGTGCCATCACTGTCTGTTAAACGTATTATTGGATTGCTGTCATTACCTGTGGTAGATTGTACTACACTTGTTGTATATGTAGTATTGTCGTTAGCACCAGCACTTGGCATTGTAAGTGTTTTAACATTGACCGCTGTTATATGGCCTCTAGCATTTGATGTAACGCTGTCTATTACATCAAACGTTCCTGCATATGATAAACTATCACTAGCCGTTGTATCGGATCTAGTAATATCCGAGTGGTCAATTGTAATTGTTTCTGCGTCGGCTTGATTAAGCGTAAATGCTCCGCCTGTTGAAAGGTCGGTGCCTGCTGATATTGTAATTTCTGCATTGCTTGGTGCTGTAACAGTAGCACTTCCTACAGTTAGAACGTGACCAAAATCATCAAAGGTAATTTCATTTACAAACTCTTCAGCACCAAGATCTACATTTGCTATATCAGGTGATGTGTCAGCATGTGATATAGTATATGCTGTTCCGTCAGTTGCATTAGCAGTTAGAGCGGCTATGCCGTCACCTGCAGTAAGTGTTTCTGCATATTGCCCACTTGTGTCTGTACCAAGTTCAACACTGTTTGCTTCAATAGTAGTTGCAAAACTTGCTGTTGCACTACCTAAGTCGGTCATTGTTGCTGTGCCTGTACCCGTTACGTCACCTGTTAGTGTTACTGTAATTACAGGGTCTACTACATTTTGTAAGTATGACCAGTCTAAGTCTCCTTCAAGTGTTCCTGCAACGAATGTCTCAGAACCAACAGTCCACTTGTCGTCTGTTTCGTTCCAAATTAATGTTTTATTGGCCGCATTACCTCTTTCAATTTCAATACCTGAATTTTGTGTTGGTGCAACGTTACCTGCAAGATTACTATTAAGTAAAATAATATTATCAGCAAGGTTAATTGTTTCTGTATTAACAGTAGTTGTTGTACCATTAACAGTTAAGTCACCACCAATAGTTACATTACTACTTGTTTCAATAGTTGAAACACTTAAGGCGTTTGTCCATTGAGGTGCTGTTCCGTCTGCTTTAACTTGTAGTACATTTCTAGCACTACCAATAGTTAATTTTGTTAATGTCTCGTCATAGTCTGCTGGTGCGCCTCCTAGTACTGAACCAGCATATAATAAATCACCTTGTGCATAACTAATTAAGTTTGTTCCACCTCGTTGTATTGGAACTCCTCTTGATAAGTTAACTGGGTTTAAGTAATAAGCACCTGTTTGATTATCAAGTTTATCAGCATCAATAACACCACCGTTGCCCGATGCTTTAGTAGTTACTCGTCCATTGGCGTCAATTTCAAAGTGATCAAAGTGGTAACTAGCAATACCTAATGTTTCTGTTCCTACACTTGGTGCCGCCGGGTTAGTGTAACTTGCTTTTTCAATTTTAATGTCTACATTGTTATAAAAGTTAGTGCCGTTAACATCAGTACTTGTTAAGGTTATTGGATCACCTACTGTGCTATTTGTAATAGACTGTACAGCCGTTGCCCAAGTTTGGTCTCCTCTTAAGAATGATTTGTCATTTGCATTTCCACTAGCAAGTCTAGATGTATCTACTACACCACTAATAATATTTCCTGCATCAATAGTTGTTGTACTTAAACTACTCCAACTTGATTCTAAGTCGCCACTAGTATTAACATCGTCTACTATAATAACATTTTGTTCTGTTAGTGTTCCGTTTACAGCACCACCTTGACTAGTTATGTTAACAGGCGATACTGTCAACCCGCCAACGCTGTCTAGTGCCGCACCTCTTGCTTCGTGTAGTGTAAAACTGTTTAGTGTTACAGAGCCAACAAAGAAAAAGTCGCCGCTGTCGATTCCAGTAGGTGGAGATGATGATTCAAACTTGATCGCATCACCAGTGGATAGCCCATGGATCGGTACGAAGAAAGTATTAGCATATTGGTTAACATTGAACACTTTAAAGTTATGTGTTCCGCTACTTGATGCTGTTATGTCTACTTTCCCAGCGGCTGTTAAACCGTAATTTGCAAACAGTTCAATTTCTGTAGTTGTAAGAACTTTTGCATAGTATGTAGTATTGTTAAGAAGACCGCCTAAAGGTGTATTTGCATTACTATCATAATACAAAGGATCTCCGTTTTGTAATCCGTGTGCTGATTGGAAAACAATTTTATCATTAATAACATCAACATCTCCGCCACTACCTGTACTTGTGGCTACGAATGCTTTAATTGCCTGTCCTTGCTGTGCTAGTGTATCTGTTGGAGGATTGTCATCAACTATAAAGTCTAAGTTTATATTACTTGCTGTAAATTGTAATCCTGTATCTGCATTTAGATCAACATATAATCTATTTTGTATGTCAGTTACACCAATGCTTATTGCACTACCACCTGAACGACCTCCTACATCTGCATCATTAACTGTAACATTGTCAGACTCGGTATAGTACGACCCGCCTACTGTAACATCAAAACTAGTAATTACTCCAGTTGCACCAACAATGATGTTTGCTTTTGCACCAGAACCACTTCCGCCTTGTATGCTTACATTTTCATATGTACCTGGTGTAGTATATCCACTGCCTCCTGGTAACGTTGCTACATCAACAGCATTAAGAACACCAACAACATGGCTAGTTACAGTTGCTACTGCTTTACTTGTTGCACCTTGAATTGGTGTACTGTTAGAAATTATACTTGTGAAACTCGGTGTGCCACCGTCTTGTAATACTAAGAACTGACTTATTTTGTCTGTTTTTAAGAAGTAGTTATCATTAATTGTGTTTACTGTTGAAACAATAGTAGGTACACTACTTGCACCTAAGTTTCCTGTTCCGCTACTACTAAGAGTGTCTGTTGTATTAAACGTTCCTGTAATTGTGTTTACTAATTTAAGAGTTGATGTTGTACCACTCTCTTTTACAATACCAGTTGCACCTGATGTTGCCTGTGTAATAGTATCACCTGCTGTAACTGTTACACTACCTGTAAGGTTTAAAACAATTTCAGGGTAAGTTTCTACAACAATATCACCTGCACTAATATTTGGAGCAGGTATATCCTGTGATACAGTTAATCGTCCGCCGTATTCGTCTACAGTGAAACTTTCAAATGCACCTGTTGGAGGAATAAGATCTTGATTAATTAAACCTTGACTGTTAAGTTGAACAACAGCACTTGGTACAGCATTAGTACTTACATTTCTATCAATGAAGTTTCCTAGTCTATCGTTCATAAACGATTTAACTGCTAACTGTGTTACAAGTCTTGAATCTAATGCTCCGTCAACATCGTTGTCACCGAGGTCTGGATCATTACTAATTGCTGTAACTCTTACACCGCCACTTAGGCTAAGTGCCAAACTGTCTAACTCACCAATACTAACTTGGTTTCTAAATATGATGTTACCAGTTCTGTTAAATGCTACAATAAAGTCACCAATCTTAAAGTCACCAAGTTCGTTAGTACCTGATGTATATACTCTACCTGGTAAGTCACTGTATTGTTCAAATGTGTCAACACCTACACCGCCATTCTCTGGCAACGCATTATAGTCAACACCACTACCACTATATTCCCAAGTGTGTGCTGATGAGTTTGTAATACTTGGACGGTGTAACCATGCTTGGTTACCTTGTAGTAAACCAAAACTTTGTACTTCTCTATCTTTAGTAGTCTTAACAGCAGCATTAATTGTAATTAAATCTGTTCTATTAACTACATTACTGACTGTTACAGAACTAACACTAATTTCTCCTGCATCTATAACAGCACCTGTACTAAAGAAGTTAGTTACTGAAACACTACCTTCTTGTACTTTTTCAACTGAAACTGTTAATATATTATTATCAAAGTTTACAACAGTTGCACTAATATTATCACTACCTGATGTTGCTGATATTAATGATCCTTTAGTAACAGTATAAGAGCCTGCTGGCAAATAAACATCCTGATAGTTATTATGACTTGATAAAACTTCGTCAATGAATATTTCTTCAAAGTCATGTAACAGTTGATGAGTGCCTGTGCTTGATCCACCATTAACACCTGTTACAGGTTTAGTTAGATCAGCATCATGGAATAATTGTAGTGAACTTGCATTAACAACAGAAACATAATAAGTTGCTTCGTTAAGTAATCCTACTATTTCTAAATTACCATTTTTATTATATTGTACTAGATCACCTGTAGATAATCCATGATTGCCAGTTGTAGCAATACTATTACCTGATGCATTACCTGCTGTAAACGATACTGTTACACCTCTTGCTGTGTCATTATTAAATGTATTAGTAACGTCTTGGCTTGCTAAGTTCATTACTCGCATTACATATTGGTTTACAGTATCACGTTGAAGTCCTACAATGTTAACATTCTGTACATTGTCTACAACACCAACATTACCAATAATACCTTTGTCAGTATTAAATACTCTTGGTGAATAACCTGTTGACCTTAGTGCAAAGTAACCAAAGTTTGTTGCTGAGTTTGTAATAGATAGATAACCACCGTTTTGTGTTAAACATCCTTGTTCTGCAAAAATAACAAAACAACTAACCAACTGTGCATACGCATCGTTCATTACACGCCATGCTACACCTCCAAAGGATAGAATAGTAAATGCATTAGCAACCATACTCTTACCTTGTTCAGGCTGTCCATCTTCTGGTGTTACAGGATTCTCTGCTTCAATAGCATTACCTGGTGTGTTAGGAGTAACAACAAGGTCACCGTCTATTTCAACACCATTAGCACCTAAGAAGCTGATTACTGAACAGTTTTGTAAATATGGTGAAGTAGTTATTAACACTCGTGTGTTAGGCAAGTTTGTATATCCTGCTCTACTTGTAGCAGAGTCATTTGGATTATCAAATGCTACAGCAAATCTAAATGCCGCTATAGGTACAGTTCCTGATAGTGCATCTCTAAATGTCATGTTAAACATGTAAGAAGCATTACGCACTCTAAACATGTCTTCGTTTTCATTTGCTGGTCTTAAAATTACAGTTCTAATACTGTCGCCTACAATTGAAACATTGTCTGGAATAATTACAGGGTTATCAAGTATGTACTCGCCTGTTGCAACCATTACTGTAGCTCTGTCTACAACATCTTTAGATACATTGTATACCATGCCTGATGCAATTTGCATAGCACGTTTGATAGTTGCTACAGGTGCTGTTACACCGTCATTTACATCATTACCTTTTTCAGCACTTACATAAACTCTTTTACCACCAAATATATCACTATCACTAAATCCTAGTTGTCCTAGTCCATCTGTACTTACTAGTTGTCCTTTAGTTCCGTCTTGTAAAGGTAATACATAATCGTTTAAAGTTAACTTATCATTTAGGAACAGCTCACTCCAACGTTTTGTATTTGTACCTAGGTCATATAAATCGTCTGTATCAGGTATAAGATTGCCTTCAAAGTCTGCTGATACTATAATTGAATCTGTATCTGCATCACCAATTGTAATGTTTCCACCAATAACCACATTACCAGTAATCTCAGCATTGCCGTCAACTGTTAGTTTAGTTCCGTTGAATGTTAAGTTTGCACTATCTTCTATCTCTCCGTCAGTGCCTGCTAGTAATACTCGACCTGCGGTTAAGTCCTCAACTTTTAGTGTTGCAATTTCTGCTGATGTTCCTACATCAAGTGTAGCAACGTCTATGTCCCCAGGCGTTACAATATCACCTGTTGTAAAGTCCATAGTAACTTTGTTTAGTCCATCACCAAATTTAAAATCACCAGTCTCATCAAGTTGTAATCTTTGTGTTCCTGCTGTATAGAAATCTAAGTCATCATTGTCATTACCTGGTGTTGTTTCGCCTTGTACATAAGTGTCACCATCGACATCACTTACTCCGCCTAACGAACCCCATTGATTGGATGATAAGTAACCTTCAAATCTTTGTGTATCAGTATTGTATTTTATATCACCAACGTTTCCACTTGCTACAGTTCCTGCTGACGGAACACTTAGTCTTGATGTTGCATCAAGTGTTGCCACAGTTAACACACTGATATTGTCAATGTTATTGCTATCCATATCTAAATTGCCGGCCATAGCCTTTGTGCCATTTAGATCTAAGAAGCCTGGTCCTATAATACCTGGAACTGTTGCACCAGCATGGTTAATCCCTAGTCTACGATTTACATAGTTTCTTACAGCACTTTCTACTGGTACTGTGTCTGTTGCATTATCAGTCATGCCGTCGTCTGTACTAAATTCACTTACAGCAACACCACGTTTAAATCCAATGCCGTCTAAGTTTGAAAGAGCAATACTTGCGGCAAAAGTAACTGTACCTGTTCCTTGGTCAACTTTAAAATAATCTCCTACTCTAAAGTTACCATCTTGGTCAGTTGTTACAAAGAACACACGCCCTTTACCTTCTTCAACTACTTCTCTTGCTTGGTTTTTAGCAATCTCAGGTTTACCGTAAATTTCTCTTGGATAACTTGATGTCTGGTAACTTCCTGTACCAATGTCAAGTAAGTCATGTCCAGTAACTCTAAGTGTACTGATACCTACTGTAATGTCTGCTTGACCACCTGCTGGTAAACCTGCTCGTAGTGTAGGCTTATCTGGATACCCGCCGAGTGACTTAGTAAGAGCAGGAGTAATATCTACCTCTGCATATGTTTGTCCTGTTGCGGTTTTATCTCTGTATGCTGTTACTTGGTGGATAGTGTCATTAAATCCAAAGATGTATTTTGGTCCAACACTAATTCCGTTTTCAATTCTTGATTGCTCATTAGGATCTAAGTTAGTATCAAGTCTAATAGTAGTATCACCTACTTGTCCTGATCCTGCTGTACTACCTGCTGTGTCGTCAACTACTAATTTAACATAGTCATATGATTCACGCAATGTAATCCTTGCTACGTTATCAGGCAAGTCAGCAACATCATATGCTAACACACGATATACTTTAGTTGGGTCATCGTCATATTGTAATGCTGTACTAGGTCTAGTAGGGTTGATATCTAATATGTCGTCATATTTAATTACTTGGTTATTACGTAGGACTACAGGAGTTCCGTCTGGTATAGTAATTTGAACACCAGGGTTACTTGCTTCTCCTGCTGCAATGTTAAGTTGATATAATTGAGGCGAAGTTGCTTCAACGGCACTAACACTAATAACTTCATATCTAGTAAGATAAGTTGGGTCGCCTAATACGTTATTTGCTCCATTGTGATCAACATCAACTTCACTGATGTTATACGGTGCGTATGAAAGATTGTCAACATAGATAACTGTGCCACCTTGTATGTTTGTATAGGTAGCATCAGTCATTGCTGTACCAGTTTGGATCATATCATCAGCTAGTACTACATCATCACTGACTTCTAAAGGATCACTACCTCTTGCTAATAATGCATAGTCACCGTATGCAGTTGAACCGTTGAGTGATCTAATATCTGAGCCGTTTTCTGCAAGATAACTTACATGGCAATAGTAACAGAATACACTAACTGCTTCTGCACGTGAACCGTTTGTAGTATACAGTCCATAACCCAAATCGTTAATTTGTGTAAAGTCATTTGACAGCATGGATATATTACCTGCTGTTAATATTTCTATATCATAAGGCAGTGTTGGTAAAGTTTGCCCTGGATTAATTACTTCGTAATGTGCATCAGTCCATGGAGTATCTTCTGACAGTACACATCTCCACTGGTCTGCTGATACACCAACTTTATCTACTTTGTTAATTTGCCACCTAACACCATCAATAAAGAAACTAGTTGGAGTTTGTGGCTCTCTGTATATATTGTCTATAACAATTTCAGTTGTACTATTTGCTTGAACAATTCTTGCATCTTGGTTACCACAGAATCCATCAACAAACATACCACCTGCAAAACTTACTTTGGGTGCTAATGATTTACTAAAACTTGAACAAGTTTGTGTGTAAGGTGATTTAGTAAGTATTTGCCCTTCTGGGTCAAGCACTTCCATAAATCCGCCATGTCCTTGTACTGACAAGTTTCTAATAATTGTAGCATCATTCATTAAGAATACATCAAGTGTATCATTATCTTTAGGAGCATTAAAGCCTGTACCGCGTATAATATTTGCAATACCGCCAATAAAACTATTTGATATTACTTGTGCGTCTGTAGTTAGTAAAGGCGCTATCTGTGTTGCTAGATAATCAAGCGCCGCGGCAGTTTCAGTTACCTGATTTGCTGGCAGTTGTCCTTGATACATTAGTGCATTGTTTAGTGTTTCTAATTTGCCGCCATCTCTTAAGTCTATTGAAAGAGCATCAACAATGTAGCCAACGTCACGTCTACACTTATCTACATCATATGTTAAACTAGGATATGTACTTGTTATAAAAGTAATTACAGCATCTTGAAGTGTTGCTTTACTAGAAAACAATACATTGTAATCATCAACATAAGCACCTGGATTGTTAACAAAGGTATATATTAGGTTAGCACGATCTGTTAAGTAGTGAGCACCAAACGGACGCTCTCCAACAACAGCAGGATCAAGTTCTAGTTTATCAGCGTTACGTTTAAATTTTATTTCTGAATACGGACTTGCACTTGCACCTGGTTTTGGTCGAATAATGCTTCTTCTAAATTCATCACCTTTGATGGAAACATTGTTTGGAACTTTAATCGGAAAGTGTTCGTAGTAAATACCTGTTTCAAGCCTAATGGTTATTTCTGGTGATTCATTGTTTCCTGCTTCAAATGTTTGATATGGTAAACTAGGAATAGCATTACCAAATTTAATTTGTTCGCCTTGTAAAAATTCACCGTTCTCTACATCAATAATAAGTGTATCAGATGTACCGCCAACGTTCTTAGTATATTCTTCTATAAGTCCAACAGCACCGCTATTCTGTCCAACAATACGCATGCCGCTTCTTAGTTCAGTTGTAGCATCTAACTCGTATGTCTCTTTAGACATCTGGATATTTTTATATGGTCCGCTATCAGTTACTGACGATATTACTGACCTTACTTGTGCATCTGCTGCATTAGTATATGTAATCCATTTTTGATACGGACCTAGTCCTAAAGAGGCTTTGTCCATAACACGTTGAGCTTCTCTACAAGCTGCGTTTAGTGTTCTAAATGCTGTACCTGGAGTACGACCTCTTTTTGATCCGTATGTGTTATCATCTTTACCATTTGTCGAAACATACATCACATTTGACGATCCTGTAAAAGGACTTGATGCTACTTGATAAAATGTATTACCGTCGGAATATTCTAGACTTTGTGTTAATGCATTATAACGAAATAATCCTTCAACCGGAGCCGGTCTAGGTTCTTCACCTCGCATGTAAATTTCTGATAAGTTACCAGCAGAATCAACTTTAACTTTGTCACCAAATACTGTAGTACCACCTGCGGTTACTGCATCACCTACATGTAGTTGACCTGTAGTAGTGTCATATATTATTTCACCATTAAGAGGAGTAAACGCATCTCTGTCAGTTGTAGGACCACGTCTTACAAGAATACTACCATTTTCACTTGACATTAATTAATCTCCAATTATTGGACTGTCGGGTCCGTAAGTAACATTAGGATCATATGATGCGGTACCTTTTAATGGTATTGCTCCGCCATCAAAGTATGATGCAGGGGGTGCGGCAATAGCGCCGCCTTCTATATCGGAAATTTTAACAGCAACATATGAGGCTTGATTAATTTCACCACCGTCTATTGGTGGGATATTAAAGAAGTTATTCTCATCAAATGGTGCTCCTCGTCTTATAGCCATAAACATACTATCCTTTTGTATATTTATTACTTTTAGACGAGAGAGTTTTTAAAGTGCGATGCCAGTTGTTTGTGATGTGTATTGTTTTGCAATCTCTGTTTCTGTCTTAGCAAGACAACTTACAGAGTGTGCTTGTAATACAAATTTTGCATCAGGGGATACGCCAAACATGAATGGTGCTAGACCTAGTCCTTGCTGTTGTGCAATAAGAACCATTGGTTTGTGTAACTTATATGAAGTAGCCGTCTCTTCTTCTAATCGAGCTACTAATTCTTCGCCCGAACTTAGTTTAAAAGACACTGTGTCTCCAATTTTGTATGGTGTTTCTAATAACATATTTTTTATCTCTAAAGTGTGTGTCCGGTACCGTTATATCCGGTATCGTCTAAATAAGCGGCAAATTGCTCGTAGCCGCCAACTGCTTTGCCACTAACTTTAATTTGTGGGAAAGTTCTTGCACCTGGAAACATTTCCATGATTTCTTCTCTATCAAAGTCTGTTCCTAGTTGCTTGTATTCAAAACTAAGTTGACGCATTTCGCAAAGTTGTTTTGCTTTAACGCAACTTGGGCATTGTGGTTTGCCATAAATTTCTATCATAATGAAAATCCTTTGAGGCTGTCTGTATCAACATCCTGCTTAATGCCACCAATGATATAACTTTCAACTTCTGTCTCTTGAGGTGCAACTTGCAAGCCTGAGCTAGATAGCCAATGTTGTGTCCAAGGTAGCGGGTTAGTATTAATAGGTGCATCAAAGATAGCATTGTATCCTAATGCTTTTAACCTACGATTAGCAATGTACTCTACATATTGATTAAGTAACTGTGCGTTCAAACCAATCATAGAACCATCTTTAAACAAGTACTCAGCCCATGCCTTTTCTTCTGCAACACATTCACGCCACATATCATATACTTCTTCTTCACACTCTTTAGCAATCTTCTTCATTTCTGGATCGTCTTTGCCTTGAGCCCAAAGTTTAAGAACGTGAGTACTAAGTGCTAAATGCTGTGCTTCATCCCTAGCGATAAGACTAATAATCTTAGCACTACCTTCCATTAGTTTTAATTCACCAAAACCAAAGGTGCAAGCAAATGACACATAGAAACGTAACCCTTCAAGAATGTTTACATTCATCATTGCAAGGTACAGTTTCTTTTTCACATCACGCATATTGCCTTCTTTACGATGTATAAACGCATCAGCGGCTTCAGTAAATGCATCATAGTTCTTAGTAACGGCTGTTGCACGTTTGATAATTTCTTTATCATCTAAGATAGTGTCAAATACTTCTGCTGGATCGGCGTACACATTTTTCATAATGTGTGTATAAGAACGTGAGTGAATTGTTTCAAAGAAATCCCAAGTAACAATACAACCTTCTAGTTCAGGCAATGATACATGCGGCAAAAATGCTAAACATGGACCACGTCCTTGTACACTATCAAGTAGAGTTTGATACTTTAGGTTACTTGTAAAGATATGCTTCTGCTCAGGGCGGAAGTTTGCAAAGTCAGCTCTGTCTTTTTGTAGGCTAACTTCTTCTGGGCGCCAAAAGTAACCAAGCATTGTTTGATTAAGTTTGTCAAACACAGGGAAACGAAATGTATCGTAACGCTGTGTATTTTGATCTGCTCCGAAGAACATGTTCTGTTTGGTGAAGTCCACCTTGTCTTGATTAAAAACTGTCTTTGCCATCTGTTTGATTCCTTATATCTCTAATATACAATACTATAGTTTTGACTGAATGTCAACAACTAAATTGCACATGCCTCACATTCTTCGCCATCTTCGTAGTCATTTTCTGATGGCTGTAACTCTACTTCTTTTTCTTCTAGTTCTAGTTCACTTGGATCTGTTTTGTAATCATACGTGTTTTGATAGTATGATGTCTTCCAACCTAGTTTATAAGTTGTTAACAAATCTTTTAACATAACACTCATTGGAACTTCGTTGTTCTCAAAGTGTGTTGGATTGTAACTCCAGTTACCACTAATCGCTTGATCAAAGAACTTTTGCATTACAGCAACAATATTGATATAGCCTTCGTTACTAGGCATATCCCATAGTAAACTGTAATTATTCTTTAACGTCTGATACTGTGGAACAATTTGCTTAAGAGGCCCTTTCTTGCTTTTCTTAACGGACAAGTATCCTCTAGGTGGCTCAATTCCGTTTGTTGCGTTTGACACAACAGAACTGCTCTCCGATGGCATCTGTGCGGACAACGTTGAGTGTCGTAGCCCGTGTTCCTTAATGTCATTGCGTAAACTATCCCAATCATAGTTAAGTTTAACCTTTACAATATCATCAACTTCCTTTTTATAAGTATCAATTGGAAGTATGCCTTCTGAGTATTTAGTACGATCGAAGTATTCACATGCACCTCGTTCCTGTGCTAAATTGTTACTGGCTTTAAGCAAATAGTATTGAAATGCTTCTGTCAATTCGTGTACAGCCTTCCAACTTTCTGGGTCTTCGTATTTTGTTTTATTCTTCGCAAGATAATGTGCTAACCCAATGTAGCCTACTCCTAATGAACGTCTTGCTTTAGTTGACTTCTCTGCAGCTAAAATAGGATACTTTTGATAATCAATAATTTCCTCTAATGCTCTTACAGCCAAATCACATAGTTCATCTAAATCATCTAAACTTCTAATAATACCTACATTAATAGCACTTAAAATACATAGAGCAATCTCACCTTCTGGGTCATCAATGTGCTGTAATGGTTTTGTAGGCAATGTGATCTCTTGGCAAAGATTGCTCATGTAAACTGTGTCTTTAAATGAACTGTGTGTATTACAATGATCCACGTTCATTACATATATACGTCCTGTTTCTGCACGTTCTTTAATTAGAGCAGAAAATAATTCCATTGCTGGTATAGTCTTCTTCTTAATACTTGTAGCACGTTCATACTTTTCGTATAGTTCATTAAACGCATCTTGGTCACCAAAATATGCTTCGTATAAACCTGGCACATCATGTGGCGAGAAAAGAGTTATATTGGCGCCGGCCAACAATCTTTCATACATAGTTTTGTTTAACTGAATTGAATAATCTAATTTACGTACACGGTTGTCTTCAGTACCTTTGTTATTTTTAAGTACAAGAATAT
>Ga0181379_1000047_pt1 | contig 55269 bp, 64 predicted proteins | sample 2SPOviralmetaG_FD_130115 | JGI IMG/M metagenome (GOLD analysis project Ga0181379, IMG submission 130115) | Marine viral communities from the oligotrophic San Pedro Time Series (SPOT) site, San Pedro Channel, CA, USA - 2 SPOT_SRF_2009-07-10 | ecosystem: Environmental > Aquatic > Marine > Strait... | reverse complement strand
TTGTCACTTGGACCCTCTAAAGCATCCTTCGGCGGACTTCGCTCAGTATTGGATGTGGGCGATGCAATTCTCTGTAGAATCCAAGAGGTTGAGGAAAACCACTCCTCTGTTGCAACTATGAAGGGCATGGGCCTTAGGAAACTCAAGACTGGTTCAGTCGAGTCTGTCGATCCGCATCTGCTTGGCAGGGTGATCGGCTCGAAAGGGGCGAATCTGTCGGAACTAAAGGAAAAGACCGATACTAGAATCATTGTCGCGGACAATGCGAGAGTGTGGATCGATGGAGATGTAGAAGGAATCATCTCGGCCAGGGCAGAGCTCGGTGCCATGATGATGAAAGCAAAGATTTCCGAGTACAGAGGTGATGTATAATGGGCGGATATGGAGATGTTCAGATGATTGATGACAAGGGACTACGCATGGACGGCAGAAAGCCATCTGAGTGCAGACCAATTGAGATTGAAACGGGCGTCGTCCCCGTCGCCGACGGATCCGCGAGGGTTCGCTGGGGCTTGAATGACGTCATTGCAGCGGTGTACGGCCCTATGGAGGCACACCCTCGAAAAATCCAACGCCAAGACAGAGCAGTCCTCGATGTACGTTATAATATGGCGCCGTTCAGTACAACTGATCGAATCAGGCCAGGATTCAACCGAAGAAGCAGGGAGATAAGTAAGGTGACTGCAGAGGCACTAGAAAGCGTCGTAATGCTAGAATTATATCCCAGATCAAAAATAAGAGTCGAAATCGAGGTTCTATGTGCTGAGGCAGGCACTCGATGTGCAGGAATAACCGCTGCATCCGCTGCTCTTGCACATGCTGGCATACCAATGACCGATCTCGTCGTGTCAGTTGCCTCTGGAAAGGTAAACGGCGTGGTAGTATGTGACCTCAACAAGGAAGAAGATAACTATGGTGAGGCGGACCTCCCCATGGGCATCCTTCCGAACAGTGGAGAACTTGTATTCCTACAGATGGACGGCGATCTCTCACAAGAGGATTTCAAGATAGCCTGGGACTACAACATGGAAGCTGCTTCCCACATCCACGAAATAATGGCTAGAGCCCTGAAGGGGGGTGATGCTTGATGTCCATACCTCTTGTACCTGAGCTTCTCAGGAAGCATCTGGCAGATCTGGCTGAATCCGATTTAAGAATCGACGGACGGGGAAGATTCGAATCGAGAGAAATCTCTCTCGAGGTCGGAATACTCCCGAGGGCAGAGGGATCAGCAAGGGTCCAGATGGGAAACACGATTGTACTCGCTGGTGTGAAGTTCCAATTAATGACTCCCTATCCGGATCGCCCTAATCAAGGAGGTCTAATGTGCAGTGCAGAAGTAAGGCCGGTAGCAGGTCGATCTTGGGAGCCCGGACCCCCGAGCCCACAGTCAATAGAACTCGGACGGGTCGTCGACCGCGGTATTCGTGAATCGGGTTGCATAGACGTCGATGAGCTTTGTATAATACCCGGGGAGAGGGCATGGCAGGTCATATTGGACGTATTCGCTATATCTGATGACGGGAATCTCTTCGATGCATTCGCATTGGCAGGAATAGCGGCATTGCGATCAGCAATCGTACCTGCTGAGCGATTTGAGATAGGCGAAGATTACCCTCTTCCAGTTTCCAAGACCCCGACCATGTGTTCCTACCATCGAGTCGGTGGCAGGTATGTGTTGGACGCAAGTAAGAAAGAAGAGCTAGGCGGCGATGAGCGCATACACATCACACTGGGTGACGATGGGCACGTTCATTCGCTTCAGAAGGGTCTAAAGGGAATCTTCACAACGGATGAATTCGAAGAGATCATGGAGCATGCGATCGAAAGGTGCTCTGAACTACGTGACTTAGTTAACAATGCGATAGAGAAGTGATATCATGGCAAAGAGAACTCAGAAAGCCGGCGCTTCGGCTAGATTCGGACCTAGATATGGTGTCAGCGTACGTCGACGTGCAGCGTCTGTTCTGAAGAAGAGGAGCAGGAAATTCACATGCCCTAGTTGCCAGTACCAGAAGGTTACCAGGGACGTTGCAGGAATCTGGTCATGTAAAAAATGCGGAAATAAATTCACAGGCGGTTACTGGGAACCCTTCACAAGGGCCACAGAGGCAAATAGCAGAATCATCCGTCGTGGTAGGGAGGGTGCGACCTCCACAGATCTCGCAGTTATCGCTCAGCAGGCGGCACTCGATTACGAGCGTCGCATAGCGGAGGGATCGGTCGATGCCAGCGACGAGGAAGAATGAGTCCGTCAAGGTCTTTGTTTCTATTTCAGCGGATCCCAGGCTGGCTGCAGCCCTTCAAACTGAGGTAGAAACTTACGAGATTCCAAGCGGATTTCAATTCGAGATTCATGGAGATTCGATTAGCGATGCTAGGGCTAGAATGAATACGGTTCTAAGAAGCCTAATTGCTGCACATCGAACCGGTCAGGCCATAGGGGCGTGGGTTTAATGCAGCCTGACATTCAATCGATTCAGAGAATAGCACAAGATCTCAACAATGTGCGCGGACAACTGCAGACCACGAGATCGCAGGTTGGGGAGATAACAACAACATTGGAGCTACTCGACGAGCAACCGGATGCTAATGCGGTTTTCAGGGCAGTGGGCCCATTACTTCTCGAAGTGGGGGACAGGTCGAAACTCAAAAGTTCGCTGAATAGTTCTCTGGAGGCACTCATAGGCCATTCATCCAAGCTAGAAGAACTGGAAAAGCAACTACTGAGTGAGTACGAACGTATCTCCGCACAGATCGAATCATGATTGGAGGCCTTGAATGGTCAAGAACGCACGAATTGATGATCTCAAGCCATGGATATCGTCCCTCGATGATGGTGCGATCGCCGTACTGTCTCACAAAAACGGGGATATGGACACTATCGGTTCAGCGACGGTACTGGCTGCATGGATTGGATCGAGAGCCCGTGCAACTGGACTGCATGCAGATAAAGTATCGAAGCGAATGCTCCAGAGAACTGGGATGAAGTTCAGATGGATGGATCATCGCCATCCAACTTTCCCAAGACTGCTGTCAGGAATCATAGCAGTAGACACAGGAGGGCCCTCTCAAGTCGGAATTGAACTGCCAGATGGTACTCCGTTGTTTGTCATAGATCATCATGCCAGTTCTTCAGACGAATGGCCGGAAGACACAACGCTCGTCTCTTCCGATGCGTCATCAACATGCCAGGTAATACTCGAATTGATACTCTTGGATAGGGGCAGGATACCCCTTGAATGGGCAGAGATGTTGTACGCAGGCATAGTGACGGATACAGGGCGCTTCAAGCATGGATCAGAGAATGGCCATAGGAGTGTAGTCAGACTTCTAGATAATAGTACACTGAGCCCAGAGGACGTACTACAAACTATCGAGGGAGACGGCATGCCGTCAGATCAGAGGAAGAGAATCCTTTCTTCTGTGTCTTCTATGGAGATACACCACTGCGGCGGAATGATAGTTGCCACAGCGAAAGGCGGTAGCCATGAGTCTAGGATAGCCATGTCTTTGGTTTCGTCGGGTGCTGACGCCTCCATCGTGACAAAGCATCTTGAGGATGGAGACATCAGAATTACCGCTCGAGCTTCGTGGAGGTCAATAGAATCTGGATTGGATATGGGAGCCATAATGAGTTCACTTGCTATTGCCAAGGGTGGTCAGGGTGGCGGACATACAGGGGCTGCGGGATGGATGGGAAATACCAATCGGGGAGAGGCAATTGCTTTTTTACTCGCTGAGATAGGAATACAGGCTAGGGGGTGATTAAATTACTGCGACTGAACTTGACATAGCCCTATCTTTAGATTCTCTTGGACAACTCGAGCCAGAGAAAATTTTGAAGCTTTCTCCTTTGAGGAGAGATATTTTGAGACTTTCTAGATCTATCTCAGGAGGTGATATAGCCTCTGCAGTAATTCTATCAGAGGAGCTTCTAAATCGATCTAGAGGCAGTGAAGAGCGAGATATTGAGGCTGAGGCAAGAATACGTCTGGATAGAGCATTAATTGGAGCAGTTGAAGAATCCATGGTAGGAGCTGAGTTAAGATGGGCGACTGAGAGAATGTCGACAATCCATCCGGGTTCACCGGGTCATGCTTTGGCTCTTCTGAATCTGGCTGGTTGGCATGCATCTTCAGGTGAGAACATGATGGCGCTTGCAATTCACAGTGAGATAACCTCCTTGGCCGGGCATCCAAATGATCTCATAGCACTCTCAAGATTGGAGGTTGGAAGGCTCCACCTTGGCCTTGGAGATAATGAATCCGCCCTTCGCCATTTATGGTCTTCAGCATCGAAATTTGAATCTGAGGAGATGCACGGCGAGGAAGCCATAGCATTACTCGAGTGGTTGGATATTGCACTCGACACTCTATCCTTCGAAGCAAGAACAATGGACGAGATAATTAGGGACGCAGCTCCACGAGATCCCAAGCACAAAACTGCTGCGTCGGCCCATCCTCAAGATGCATTGCAAGTCGCAATGAGACTTGCTGAAACTATCTTGGAGGACTTATCGGGTTCCCAGAGGCCAGATTTGGGGATTCTTGTGGATGCTGCTTTCTGTCTCAAATCAGAGACTCTTGCGGAACTTCTTACCTCGAGGTCTGAAGACATCGAAGATGGAGAGGTGGTAAAGTGGATTCAGGAATTGGATCTTAATGACTTGGAATCAGACCAATCATGACTTCTGATTTTTTCGATCTCAGCCGCATCCCATTGCTTCATTTCAGGGATTTCAAGACACCATCCGACTTCGGATATCTTCTCATCTTGGCTTTCCCAGCCTATCGGTTCGGGGACTTCATTGACCTCGATCTTAACCAAATCACCCTCCTCGAAGAAATCCTTCTCTATGTGGGTGGCTACTCCGAGAAAACCCGCTTCTTCGAACAATTCTCTTAAAGCAGATTCCTCGGATAATTCTCCTTCTTCGATCCACCCTCCGGGTAATTCCCATCCACGTTCGATGTTATTGACCATTATCCATGCTTCCTGATCTTCGGTTTTCGTCTGTGAGGAAGTTACCCAGCATAGCGCGAATCGTCTACTCATTGTATGGCCTCGGATATCTCATTCATGAGGTGCTCGGCTTCGAGATCCCCTTCAGCAGCCCTTCTCCGAGCAAGGAAGAAAGCTTCATTCAACCTGCCTGAATCCATGAGGGCCCTTATCGGATTGGCTGTGACAGTCACTTCATCTCGTTCCAAGATTGAATTCGACTCGATTCCGGCCAGAAGACGCATCCCTTCCAAGAATTCAGCACGACTCTCTATCGGCGGCTTCTTCCAAGGAAGTCTTCCACTCCCATCCATTCTAGCTTCCATTCGTTCGATAAATCGATCACGCTCCTCGCAGGACGGATAGGATACTTGAGCCTGATCATAGCAATGCCATGCCTCATCTGTAGAGCCCCGCCTCTCATGGATCTTTCCAAGCTTAGTCCACGCCTCATGATTCATCGGACGTTGTGCTAGAAGTATCGTAGCATGCTCCAAGTATTCTTCTTCAAATCCATTGTCAAGAGCTCGTTCCAGCCTCCTTGAAAATAGGAGGTTCGCTCTAGGGTCGCTAAAATCCAGGGATCTTATCTTTTCAAGGAGATTATCAATCGGATTTTCTAGTGCCCACCATTCATCTGGGTCAAGGGGGTCTATTCGAAGCGATTCGGCAAGAATCGAGGCACCATGAAGGAGCATATCTACGTCTTTCAGCATATCAGTTAAATTCGGGTCCCTGCCAAGTACGCTGAACAAATCCTTCAACGCAGAAGAGACACCATGTTCATCCCCAAGCTTGATTCTAGATTTGACCAGAGTTTTCCAATTTCTGGGATTTGTAAAGTCATAGAGAACTGCCTTGGAAGCCATCTGCTCCCCCCATATGGCATCGCCTTCATTGCCAGATGAGAGAAACCTCTCCGCTTGAGTCCTATATCTGTCTCCGAGACTCCTTCGGGGATGAAGGAGTCGTTCCTCAAGGGTGCTACCTGCAGAGTTGCTCATACGGCACTCCTGAATGCTGAATCATCGGTTCCTGCTTTGATGGTCGCATCCATGCCTATTTTGCTTGTTTTCCCATCTTCATAGCGGCTGGGGTCCAATGACGAGCCTTTCTGATCGCTAAGAATAACCGTATCTCGATCTGGCTGCCACCTTGTCATGAGGGCCCATTCGACTCTGACAGGGTCTGCGATGTCAATATCTGTGTCCACAACAACAACTTGTTTCATGGATCCATGTCCCTTTATAGCAGCCTCGATAGCCCTCTGCCCGTCCCCCGGCTCTTCGGGAACGATTTGGACAACTGCCGATAGCCATCCTGAGCCTCCATCTGTCAGATGCACATCGGTACATGTGACAACTTCTGATACGGCTTTTTTTATCGTAGGCGCCCTCGGGAGCCCCATGAGTGTCCTGTGCTCCCTTTCAGCCGGTATCAGCGCATGGAAAACCGGTTCGTCTCTATGGTGGATTGAGTCATAGACTATGACCGCCTCTTGCCTAACATCGTCCAAGGTACCGGTAATATCTACATATGGACCCTCATCACTTTTGTCTGATGTTATCCTCGCTTCCATGGCATACTCTGCGTCAGCAGGAACAGCAATACCATTGTCAAGTGTGACTACTCTTAGAGGTGTACCGTGAATTCTCCTATGTAACGCGGCTGCGACCTTCAACTCATCTATATGCTCAGTGAATGACATTGCTGCAGCCAACAATACCGTGGGATCAGGTGCATTTACCACGCATACTGAAACCTCGCTACCATGCGAGTGCGCCGAATCAACCATTGTCTTCAGATGCCTTGGAACGAATCTCGAAACGCAGCTAGTGGCATCCCTCAGAAATTGCCTGTGAAATGATACGTTCCGTGTACCGCCATGCTGTGCTATAATGATAGAAGCAGATTGGTACCTTCCCCTGTCAGCTCTATGATGCCACGGTATGGGAATCGCACGGAGATCAACCTCATCTTGCCTATTCTGGAGAACGACAGCATCAGAGCGGTCAACCTCAACAGGCTCTTCGGGATTGTCCATGGCCCACGCTAGTATATCGATCAGCTCACCTGGTTCTATTGAGAACGCTTTGCACAGCCTTTCCCTAACTAGGACATTCGCAGCTGCTCTATGTCCTGGACATTCAGATATATTTTCGAACACTGTTGCCACGTGTCCCCCTGATTGAGAAGCGTCGAGTATCCCGTGATTCACCGATATTGCCTCCGAATGGCGGATGGCGCCACCCAGCAGATCCCTGAAGGCCATGTCGGTCGGTTTGGCATCGTGTGCTTGAATGTTGAGGGGGCCAATGGTCGGGATACTAAGTTCTCTCCCCTGCGTCACGCTCTTATACCCCGGGCAGGTGGCCTCGCCTGCTTAGGGGTGCTTCACTTGGGTCAAGGGTTGTTTTCAGGACCGAAGATGAAGGGCGATCGTAAGAAATTTAGGTGGAAGGAACGTAAGTTCAAACAACGCCAAGATAAGCGCAAAGCTGGAGGGGTATTGAAGCACGACCCCCTCATGGGCAGCACACAAGCGAAAGGGATAGTCATAGAGAAGGTCGGGATCGAGGCCAAGCAGCCTAATTCTGGTATCAGGAAGGCTGTCAAGATCTCCCTAATACGAACTGGGAACAAACTGACTGCATTCGCACCAGGCGATGGAGCGATATCATTCATCGATGAACATGACGAGGTCATGGTTGAGGGCATAGGTGGCCGAATGGGAAGATCCTACGGCGACTTGCCCGGTGTTAGATTCAAAGTCATCAAAGTCAATGGCGTCTCACTAGACGAGATGGTCCGGGGACGTAAGGAGAAGCCAGTAAGGTGATCAATATGTCCGATGAAGAAGTTCAGACGCATGAGCAGCAGGCTGCCATAGCAGGCATAGGAACCATGGTTTTTGGGAAGTGGGATGCAACGGAAGTGACCTGTAACGATCCTGGCCTAGCGCCCTACGTCAACCTCACTACAATCGGGACACCACATACCGGAGGGAGGCATGCCAGAGTATGGTTTGGAAAATCCAAACTCTCTATCATAGAACGATTCATCAACAGCCTCATGAGAACTGGAAAGTACGCTGGTAAAAAGCAGCATTGTGCCAAGGCATTCGAGGCAGCACTCGACATAATGGCCGAGAGGAAGGGAGAAAACCCCTTGCAACTTTTCATTGATGCAGTTGTCAACGCTGCACCTTGTGAGGAGATAACCAGGATAAAATTCGGTGCTGTGAGCCAGCCAAAGGCAGTGGACTCATCTCCCAGCAGGAGGCTCGACACTGCTATGAGGAATCTCACCAAGGGATGCGCTGCAGCCACAGCGAAGAGTACCAGAACCTTGACGCAAGGGATAGTATCCGAACTTAGCAAGGCTTCCGAGGGAGACATAGCCTCGTTTGCAGTTTCGAAACGAGAGGAAGTCGAGCGTATCGCGGCCTCTGCAAGATGATCCAGGCGCTCATTTCGAGTACGTCCAAACGGTCGGCTTTATGAACCACTCAAAGGTGGCCCGAACCGTCAGTGGTGTGCTAAATGGGACGTAAGGAAGACAACATCAAGCGAGCAACTGAGGTCATGCATGACCGAGATCGAATTAGGAATCTAGCAATCGCTGCTCATATCGACCATGGCAAGACAACTCTTTCGGACAATCTAATCGCTGGAGCAGGGATGATGTCCGAGGATCTGGCTGGGAAGTCCAGGGTCCTCGATTTCGATGAACAGGAGTCTGCAAGGGGAATCACGATCAACGCTGCTTCCGCATCGATGGTGCACGACGTATCTGGTGAAGACTACCTCATCAACCTGATAGATACACCTGGGCACGTTGATTTCGGCGGAGACGTTACACGTGCAATGCGAGCTGTCGATGGATGCATAATCCTCGCCTGCGCGGTGGAAGGGACAATGCCACAGACTGAAACTGTCGTACGTCAGGCCTTGAAGGAGAAGGTTCGACCTGTTCTTTTCATAAACAAGGTAGACCGATTGATCAATGAGCTTCAGATTGATGGAAAAGAGATGATGGAGCGCTTCTCGCTAATCATTGCTAAAGTCAACAAGCTAATCTCCACGTTCGCTCCAGAGGGGCTCAAGAAGGAATGGAGGGTTTCCGTCGAGAGTGGGACCGTAGCCTTTGGATCTGCATACTACAACTGGGGAATGTCAGTACCATTCATGGCAAAATCTAAGTTGAATTTCGTCGATATCTTTGAGCATTGTAAAAACGATCAGCAGAAAGAACTCTCAAAGAAAGCCCCCGTACACGAGGTACTATTGGATATGGCTGTAGACAAACTACCTTCTCCATCGGTCGCGCAAGTTTACAGGATACCAAATATCTGGCAGGGCGATCTTGATTCAGTCCAAGGAAAGGCCATGATTGATTGCGACGAGGATGGCCCTCTTTCTCTAATGATAACCAAGATATGGATGGACCCTCATGCAGGTGAAGTTGCAGTGGGACGTATCTATTCTGGCCAGATTAAGCAGGGTGAGAGCGTCTGGGCACTCGGTGGTGCAAAAGCCGAGCGGGTTCAACAAGTCTCCATGATGGTCGGGGGGGACAGAATATCAGTGCCTTCCGTGACCGCTGGCAACATTGCTGCAATCACAGGAATCAGAAGTGCTGCCGCAGGAGTCACAGTTACCAGGGATCCCGAGGCTACACCCTTCGAGGCAATAAGGCATTATTCTGAACCGGTTGTCACCAAAGCCATCGAACCAATTGCCATGAAAGACTTGCCGAAGTTCATAGGTGCAATGTCGAGCCTGGCCAAGGCCGACGCTTCACTACAAGTTAGCACCAACAGCGAGACTGGTGAAGCACTTCTGGCAGGGATGGGGGAACTCCATCTCGAAATTACAATTTACAGACTCGAAGAGGAACACGGCATAAAAGTCAAGCAAAGCGATCCGATTGTTGTGTACCGGGAATGCATCCAATCCAAAAACGAGGGTCAGGCATTCGAAGGCAAGTCTCCGAACAGACATAATAGGTTCTACGTAGAAACAGAACCCTTGCCCACCGAGGTCATCCAGGCCCTCAGGGAAGGCGAGTTCGGCGAGGGTACAGTCAGGAACAAGGACTCCAAGGAAGTTGGCGATAAATTTGCTGCATATGGCATGAAGAAAGATCTGATGAGGAAAATATACGCAATCCATGGGACAAACGTCCTTGTTAACGATACCAAGGGTATTCAGAATCTACATGAAACACGAGAACTAATCATCGAGGGATTCAATGAGGTTTGCAAGAAAGGCCCACTTGCAGAAGAACCCTTGATGGGTGTCATGGTCAGACTTACCGATGCGAAACTCCATGAAGACGCGATACACAGAGGCCCTGCACAGACGATCCCCGCTGTAAGAAACTCGATAAGAGGCAGTCTCGTAAGATCGAGGCCTGTTATTTTGGAGCCGATACAGAATATACGAATCGACGCTCCAAACGACGTCATCGGCGGCGTTACCAGGGAAGTCACCAATCGAAGGGGAATAATCGAGGATATGCCGGTAGATGGGGGAACTGCATCAGTGATAGGTAAGATGCCTGTGGGAGAGTCCTTCGGATTCTCTAATGACATACGCGCAGCAAGCCAAGGCCGGGCTGTGTGGAACACCGAAAATGCGGGATTCGACATCCTCCCGATGAATCTCTTTGAGAAGACTGTAGGCGACATCCGTCAGAGAAAGGGCCTCAAACCAGAGGTTCCTGGTGAGGCATACTACTCGGATTGAAGAATCATCGAATTCTTGTTATCTGAAAGTCTGTGATGGTTCTCAATATATCCAAGCTGGGCGATGGATCAATTTTGTCAAGTGCCTGGTGTGCAGCCTCATGGTAATCGAGCGCGCGTTTCCACGCATAATTCAGACTTCCAGAATCCTCCAAATCCGCAATCGCCATGCTGATCATACTTTCAGATGCGTTTTCATTCCCGAAGGCTGCTTTGAAATTGGGCATATCCGCGCCGCTTGATAGCGCATGAATCGCAATCAGCGTCCTCTTACCGCTAGAGATATCTGAACCAGAAGTCTTTCCCAGAGTTTCCGTATCGGACCTCAGATCAATAACATCATCCATTATTTGGAAGCACAGACCAAGCATCAGACCCCACTCCGACATAGTCTCTATCATTTCATCCGAAGCACCGGAAATTATAGCCCCTGTCTTGGCACACATTTGGAACATTGCACTTGTTTTACCTTCTATCATGGCGAGATAATCTTGCTCTGACACGAAATCTCTACCCTCGAACTCGAAATCCTCTTGTTGTCCCTCTGCCACTCTTCGAACCATTTCCCCAATATTCTTTACAAGCAATCGTAATTGGTCATCATCAATATGATTGGAATCTGCAAGCATTTCAAAACTTAAAGCGAGCATGGCGTCTCCTGCATTAATGGCGGTAGAATCATCAAATTCTATGTGCACTGCTTTCAGACCTCTTCTAACAGGGTCCTGGTCCATGATGTCATCATGGACAAGAGTGAAATTGTGTATGATCTCAATACAAGCGCCAAGAACGTAATGTCCTTCATGCCCTTTCCCAATAGCTTCGCCAACCAGAATTGGGAGCATTGCCCTGAGACGCTTCCCCCCGCCTGTAAACAAGTGACTCATTGCTGCATGGAGTCTTGATTGGCCAATCTTTGAAAGACCTTTCAAGATATGGTCCTCCGCATGCTCTCTATGCTCTGAAATCTGCGCTAGAATCTGGCTAGAATCACCCAGATTTAGAGACATTCTTCCGAATTGGAGGATTTCATCAGACTTACTTTCCATTGCCTCATCTATCGATTTGCCCTCTGGCAAATACGCACTCACTATGGTCTTGAACCAGGGGGCTACTATCTCTTCAGACCAACGCCCGGTTTGCGTTACCATACTCCTAACTTCATCTAGACTCAACCATTCGAACGCTTCAACCTCGTTCGGATTAGGTTTGATATCAGTATCACCCCTAACCAATAGGACATGGTCGATTTCCCTTTCTATCCATTCGAAATCCCATCTTGAACTATACTTGAATTTACCAATCTCCCTAAAATCCCATTTATCTGATATTTCCGAGGGGACGCCGAGTTCTTGTTCCATCTTTCTTATGGCTGCAGAACGAACTGACTCTTCTGTAGCCGCTCCTCCATCCGATACCATGAGTGGATGACTGCAGCAGGTATTTGCCCATATTGATGGGAATGTGATCTTCGTCGATGCTCGCTTTTGCACTAGCAATCGATCGTCCTTATCGAATAGTAAGACGCTAAAGGCCCTATGGAGAGCGCCCTCGCCATAGTGGCATTCTTTCTTGGAGGCGCCACCAATCGGATTATCCTCCTTGTCAACCAGGATGCATAGCTCCGACATCATGGATCTCTGATCAGAGTCCAGGCCTTCTAGTACATCCCGCATGGTTCCCTCCAACCATTCGTCATTCATCACTTTTGGCCCCATCAAACAGAGTTCCGGTAAAATCTTCCCCGATTAATAGATCGTGAAGATTATCAGGGTCGAGACCATTCACGAATGCCACTAATGGGGCTTCTTTAGAAATTCTAGAAGCGACATCGACCTTCAATCCCATGCCGCCTGTGACATCAGTTAAGTTGTTGATAGAAGTCTCGTAGGTCGTCGACGAAGTCCAAACTGGTATCATCTCGGAACCCTTCAGGGTAGGGTCCATATCATACAACCCGTCTATACCGTCTAACAAGAAGATGACTTTCTCCACTTCTGGAAGTTCAGTTGAGAGCCTCTCCATGAGGTGATCACCAGATAGAATTCCAAACTCTCGATCCCCTGGAACATCAACAACATCGCCAAAGGTAACATGCACGTATCCATCTTCTTCGAATCTTTTGATATCCCCCTTGAATTTAGGCCCCGTCCCATTAGCCCAATCTCTTGGAGGATGGCACCGACATCTAATTCCATGACTCTCAAGAATTGATATCACAGAGCCATTCAACTCATACATGGATTTTCTTACCGTTTCCTTTGCTTGACGTTGCTCTTCCTCTCTACCGGGCAGACGCCCTCTAGAAAGGTCCCCTGACTTAGCGTCTATATGGCCGAAAGAACCCGCGCCATGTACGATTATGAAGTCCATTCCAGAATTTGACATCTTGGATATTATTGGTGCGATAGCCGATATTGTATCTGGTCTGAACACTTTCCTTGACTCCTTCTCAGTAATTAGAGCCCCTCCAAATTTGATTACGGTCCGTCCCACGTTTGTACCCACGTTAAGCGAAGCATTTGATTGCGCCGTCGACCACAGGTTCTTCTGTCCTCGTCCGTGCAGAACGTCATGGCCGAGGACGCGGACATGTCTAGATTCAAACGATGGTTACAGGCAAGAATTGAAGATTCGGAATCTATAGAGGATATCGAGGAGAGGAAAATAACCCTGAGGCGACTCAACTCCGCTTTGCATGAAGCTCAGAGTTTCTCAGATCTCGTTGCATTATCTAGTGGAATAATCAGTAATCCATTCGTTGAGAGGGATGCGAATGTAAGACCTGTAGAGATACCCTCTGCACGAAACCCCGATCCGACGATGTGCCCATCTTGCGGGGAGAAGGTCTCATCCGATCTTGGATTCTGCCCCCTTTGTGGGACATACAAAGAGTCCTAGTTCACTCTTCTTCATCCCATTTAGCAGTCATAATCTGCATTTCTGGGTCATTCGGATCAGCGACTGATAGGAATTCAGGATCTACGCTCTCTGCAAGATATACTGTGACTCCCGCATGCCAAACGGTGTGGCCGGAAGCTACCATTCTTGCGGTGTCCACGTCAAGTATAACTGGTCTATCGTGATGTACCTTGCCTGCATCACCTGCGGATCTTATACTACCTGAGAGGTGAACATGAGCCCTTCCCGAGGGTATCAGACCCGCTTCCAGAAGCGCTTCTACCTCATCAGGGCCACAAGGGAAATACAGCGAGGAGGGAATGTTCTCTGTAGGAAGATCCAGTTCTATTTCGACCGTATGCCCGTATGTCGCTCTAATCATGTTCCCCCGAACCTCGTATCTCCCTTTCGGATCTGTCTCAGAGACTGCTCTGAAGTGATGCGGCCTGAGCCAGTGATATCGTCGCTCATCTCTTTTCTTGAATTGACGAATGATATCTTTGATGTCTATCCAGCCGTTAATGTCCATTTCGAGATCGAATTTCTCAGGCGCGTGCCTCAGAATAAGGGCCAGCCTCCTGGCCATGCTGTTCCGTTCACCGGAGCGCATGATGAACTTCCCCTCATCATTGCAGGCGGGACATAGGGGCTCATCAGAGAAATAACCGTGTACGCTACATTCGCGAATCATGAGCCAGCGAACAAAGGCCCTGATTAATACACACCGGTCAGAGGTTCGTCCGACTCAATCGTTAAGCAGCCATGTCCACCCTCGCGGCCATGGCTCCTATCATTGCAGGCTGGGTCCGAACCCCATTTCACAGAGCACACAAAGGAAAACTTGTGAATATGAGGCCAGAGAGCATGGTGGCGGCTTGCATCAGCCAGATTGTTTCACGCCTCAAAATAAACTCGGACGATATCGATGACGTTATTGTCGGATGTGCGTATCCCGAGGGCGAACAGGGTTACAACATAGGCCGAATGGCCGCCTTGCTTTCCAATCTCCCAGAAACTGTTCCAGGTATGACCATCAACAGGCTATGTGGTAGTTCGATGCAGGCAGCAATATCAGCTGCGAACGCCATTAGTGTCGGACAAGGAGAGTGCTACGTAGTCGCAGGCGTAGAGTCGATGTCCAGAGTGAAGAGGCGTGGTTTCAACTGGAGTCCTCACCCTGTTCTAGAGTCAGGAGTCACTGATGCGTACATATCAATGGGTATAACTGCTGAGAATGTTGCTAGAGAGTATGGTATCACACGAGAGCAACAGGAGGAATTTGCCTTTGAAAGCCACATGAAGGCTGCCGAGTATGAGACTAGTAACAGGCACATTATCGGAGTCTCTGACATAGATGGAAAGGAGGTATTGCTTGATGGATGTATAAGAGCAAGTACCACGATCGACAGTATGGCACGCCTTCCACCCGCGTTTGATGAGAATGGAAGCGTAACAGCCGCAACCTCATCCCCTCTCACAGATGGAGCCGTTGCGATGATAGTCTGCTCTGAAGAATACGCTCAGAGGATGAACATATCTCCGATGGCTAAGGTAGTTGCAGGAGCAGTGACCGGAGTCCACCCCAATATGATGGGAATCGGTCCGATATCTGCTGGAAGAAAGCTTTCGGACAGAACCGGATGGAAACTCTCTGATGTAGATATATTCGAGGTCAATGAGGCATTCTCATCGCAGAGCATTGCAACTATCTCAGAACTTGGTTTGGATGGTGAAAGGGTAAACATCCATGGGGGCGCTATCGCAATAGGGCACCCCCTAGGCGCCAGCGGGGCTAGGATACTGGGCCAAGCAGCCTCGTTACTCCAGAGTACGCCAGGGTCCAGGGCTATGGCACTCATGTGTATCGGTGGGGGCATGGGGATAGGGGTAGCAATTGAGCGATTGTAGGTCCTACTCCAAGATGATGCATCAGACAGTCAATCTTCGCAAAAAGGATAATTATCAGCCATCGGCGGCAAAAAGAGATCATTGCATGAACGATTGACTATTGAAAGACCCAATGTGGACGCAGCATCAGTCGATATGGTAACTGCTTGCGTTGATACCGGGCTTGGCACATAATCCTCCCCTGTTTGACTCAAGAAGAGGGAAATCCCATCGCCCGCCGGTACGACTACGTCCATGCCGAAAAACTCCATCTTTGCAATAACGGTACTCCCTGGTGCTAAGATCTCCCCGTCCTTCCCCCCCGAATGGAATCTGAGGTCCATCACAGCGTGCCCCAGGTGCAGTCCGTCAGAAGATCTCTGCATCTCTACAAAGAGATGTCCAGATGTCGAGAAAATCGATATCTGGGCTTCGATATGGAACGTTGGAGTCCCAACTATGCGTGTATTTTCCTCGAATTCAGGGCATGAGAATTGCGATTGCGTGTTTGAGCCTATAACTGCACTTCCGATGAAGTCGCACTGATCCATTCCGATCATTAGCCATTCTACATCCTCGGGGGGGTAGGTAGATTCTACTCTCCAACCACCCATGTTATCCTGTATCTCGGCGATCAGCCGTGGTTGCGGTCCGATGTCCCTCAGGTAGAAGTCAAACCATTCGAGAAGATCATCCCCCCAATCCCAGCGCAGGGTATAGGGGTAGGCTTCGCCCCCCCTCCCGCTCGAGAGGCTGGAATGGCCGCTATCACGATCAGGATAATCGTGCGCCCACTGACCATAAAGGCCCTTTACTTCAAATCCTGCATCGATAGCCATCTGGTGCGTTGGAAATGCCATATGAGGGTCAACATTCCAGTCTTGTAGTCCATGGATGATATAAATCGAACCACTGTACATTTCGAGAGCGCGAGTTAGAAAATGTCGCTCCTCCCAATAGTCCGAGCCCACCCATCCCAGATTATCCCCTGTCATGTAAGCCGCTGGACCTGCGTAATACCCTTCGAGATATCCCTCGCAAGCATTCTCAATATCGCCGCTGTCGCCATCAAGTCCGAAAGATCCGTAGACCCCATTATGCATAATGGCGCCACGAGCCTCCATGCTCCCGTTCCTCCACATCAGGTCATGCATCCCTATCAAGCCGGACATCGGGATTATGGTAGTGAGATATTCTGAACCAGAGGCAGCAGCGTTCCATGGCGTACTCCCATCATATGACTTCCCTATTGCAGCAACACGGCCATTCGACCATACCTGCATCCCGAGCCAGTCAATGGCGCCCTTGATGCCAGATTGTTCGTCATGCCCCATCAAATCCATGCAATGGTTAGATTCTCCTGTGCCGAAGACAGAAACTTGAGCGACTGCAAAACCATGGGGGACGAAATTTTCAATCAAGAAGCGACCAAGGCGATCCGCAGGTGTCAGTGCATCTACATCTCCATCATCGTAATAGGGTCCAATTTCCGTTATTACAGGAATCTTACACTCGTCTTCGATTACTTCCGATTCCCAATCACACCCCTCTATCACAGGCATCCAGAGGCCAAGATGGACCTCAGCTCCCCCTGTGATTCCAGCTCCGCCGTCAGAAGCCTCAATTTCAGGGATTTCAACGTATATTGAACGAACCAAGTCTATTCCATACGTGCCATTCCTTGACACTCGGGAGAACACATCATCGGTTCTATACTCCATGGCGTGTCTGTCCTCTACAGGTGGAAGCCAATGCCCCTGATCTTCTTCCATCATGTCTCCTTCTGAACTGAAGCATCCGGCTAAGGGTGCAGAAAAGAATGCCAGGGCTAGTAAAACCGCATTGACCCTCTTCACGTTGAACACCATAGAGTCAGCCTCCAGTTAGGGACTTGCCGCAAATAGGGCAGAGATCGCCTTCTTCAAGCTTCTCAGGAATAACCGCGAGCATGGATGCGCACGATGGACAAGTTGCGAGTAATTCTCCCTCGGAGAGTTCGATTCCCAATACATCTTCTCCTGTGGATATCGTCCACCATGATCTAAAACGAGGATCGTCTAAAGCCCTTCTCCGTTGTAAACACGACCGTGCCAGTAGTAGAACTAGGAAAGCCTGTATGAATAGCCAACCATCACCAATCAATCCGGCTGCAAGAAAATCAATGATGCCAATTGCCACATACAATGTGAAAAGAACATAAAACGCATTCATTGCCTGAGATAGTGATCCTAGGCGCATTCTCCTGAATGAGTAGGCGCTAAAAACAACATACAACAATGCAGAGGCGCCCACAACAGAAGCTATGGAGGATAGCAGGAATCCAAAGATGGTTACGTGGCTGGCAAGAAGGACAGCAAGTATAACTGCATCAAGGAGGATGAACGGACTTGTCCGACGGTGAAGACGTGCCCCTATCCCCTCCATGTACCCACTCCGCCAGCCATCTAGGTTTAGTCTGTCGATGAACTGAAAGCAAACAACGTTGGCCGTGTACATGTGCGCGACTCTGATGTTCAACTGTCTGGTGACTCCCTGAGGGGTAAGATGGTGCACCTTGTTGTGACTGGTGGAATAGCTGCTGTAGAGACAGTACGCTTGGCGAGAGAGTTGCGCAGGCATGGGGCAGAAATCACAGTGACTATGACGTCAGAAGCCACAAAAATCATTTCGCCGCTCGCCGTTGGGTGGGCAACCGGTAGCGATGTGAATACCGGTTGGTCTTCTGATTTGCCTGGTTTGGACACACCAGATCTCGTGCTTGTTGCGCCAGCAACGAGGAACACGCTATCCAAAATATGCGCTGGCGTTATGGATGATCCTGCGATGATGGCAATAACGGCTGCCTCTGGAGCCGGGAAAACTATCCTTTTGGTTCCTTCAATGCATGATGACTTGTTTGACGATGCAGTTACGGGGGATATGATCGAGACAATCAAATCGATCGGCTACCAGGTGTTAGTTTCCCCATCTGTAGAGGGGAGAAGGAAGCAACCTTCTCCCACAAACATTGTCAGATTCGCAGCAGCGAAAATTAACGAAAATCTTCCGAATAGAGCAAATGTTGTAGTCATTTATGGAGCCACCGAGTCATCGATTGATCCTGTACGTGTGATTTCGAACAAATCCTCTGGTAAAACTGGCATTCAGATAAGCGATTACTTGGAGAGGATGGGGCACAGTGTCACCAGGATATGCGGCATCGTGGAAACGAGTGGGGTTCAATCGGACATAATAGCCAGAACACCTCAGGCGATGGTAGAAGCAGTTAGGGGCGTTATGGCCAAGTCCATCCCGGACGTGTGGATTGTAGCAGCAGCAGTTCTCGATTTTCAGCCAGTTAACCCTTCAATGGTGAAAATGTCATCCTCCACACCTCCCGCGCCCATAGAAGTTGAACCATCTCCTCGATTGATCGATTCCATACGGTCTAGTGGCTCAAATTCCAGAATAATCTCGTTCAAACTAGAAAGTGAAATAGAGGTCGAGGAGCTGATTTCTAGAGCGCGATCTCACATGAAACGCTGTGAAAGCGATGCAGTTGTTGCAAATCTATTGGAGAATCTCGATGGCCCTGGGCCCAGGGCACATTTAGTTACGAAGAACGATGTAGATGAGATATCGGATTTAGAACATCTATGCATATCCATTGAATCGATTGTTTCATACTGGATGGAGTAGATGCATCCGGCATTTTGAAGGTTATAACGTGGTGGAAGGACTATGCCCAAGGGACCAGGTAGCGCCAAACGAGGCATCCCCCCCAAAGAAGACTTCAACTCTTGGTATCCTGCGATAGTGGAGATAGCAGATCTTGTCGATAAGCGGTACCCGATCAAAGGAATGGATGTATGGAAACCCTATGGATGGAGTGCAATGGGGAACATAGACGCACTCGTTCGTACGGAGATGAGGAACACGGATCACGATGAGTACAACTTCCCATTGTTGGTGCCCCACGATCTTTTGGATAAGGAGAATAAATTGGTACAGACTCTTAAAATGGCGAGAGAACAAGGCGTTGACCCCTCTGAGTTACGAATTGAAGAAGAGATTGGGGGCTTCGAGAAGGAAGTCTATTGGGTAAAACATGCTGGTGAACATGATCTTGATGTCCCGATGTTTCTACGTCCCACTAGCGAGACTCCGATGTATACCATGTTCTCCCTATGGATCAGATCACATGCAGATCTACCTCTGAAAACATTCCAGATTGTCAATACATTCCGATACGAGACTAAGCAGACCCGTTCCTTCATCAGAGTGCGCGAGATCCACTTTTTCGAAGCTCATACTGCGCACGCAGATCAATCTGGAGCCGATGCCCAGATAGATGAGGATTCAGATATAGTGCGGAGACTCCTTCATGACCTCTGTCTCCCTGCAATCATATCGAAGAGACCTGTCTGGGATACATTTCCTGGAGCATGGTACACAAATGCAGTTGATGCAATCATGCCTAACGGGAGGACACTGCAAATAGCCTCATACCATCACTACAGAGACCAATGGGCTCGCGCATTCGACATCACATACGAGGGTGCGGACGGCAGTCAGAGTAATTGCCATCAAACGACATTTGGAATGAGTGAGAGGCTCTTAGGTGCGGTGGTAGGGGTTCATGGCGATGACGCCGGACTCATAATGCCCCCATCGATCGCACCCATCCAAGTCGTGGTTATGCCTGTAGCGGCGCATCTTGACGAGGCCGTCGAGCCTCAGGCGTCAACTATTGTAGGGCGACTGAAGAAATCTGGAATCAGGGCTAGACTCGATTCAAGGGACATGCGTCCTGGTGCTAAGCATTATGACTGGGAAATCAAGGGAGTGCCCCTTAGGATAGAAATCGGTCCACGTGACCTATCCAGCGATTCCTTTGTGATGAACCTCAGAACTGGCGGGAAGGCGAGTCATTCTCTCGATCTGTTAGAAGATACCGTGATGAAGGCTCTCGAGGACGTTTCGACAGAGCTTAGACTGAGATCTTCAAATCTAATGGAGTCCAGGATGTCTGTCCTCCTGTCACTGCCTCAGAAACCCTCCGATTTAGATGAAGGAATGGTGTATGAAGTAGCATTCGACGGTAATGATGCGGATGCAGAAAAACTAGAAAAATCTACAAATCTAACTCTTCTTGGAGATTTGTTAGAGCCATATGAGGCACCCAGAATTTGCATAATAACTGGGAAGGAGACTGTCAGGAGGCAGCATCTGGCTAAGATGTACTAACCCGTCTTTTCCTACTCCACTCTATGACTCCAAATATAGCCATAATAGCCATGCTGTATGTTAGAGGCGTCTCAGCTCTGAAACCAGCAGAATAGGCATACCCTCCAGAATTCATTATCATCACTTCGATGACATAGTCCGCCACCCCCACGAAACCTGCAAACATGATGCTTAGGGCCCTCATGCGCATCTCATCAATCTGCATAAGCCCCCAGACGCCGAGTGGCACGGATATCATTACCAGAGCTACCGGCTGATCATTGTAAGTCCTAAAGACGTATACAGAAACGCCAAGAAGGATGATTATGTTTAGAGAAAGACTGAGTGAAATATCTAACTCAGATACATTTAGCCATTCATAGACAAAAGCCATCAACATTCCGAGAGAGAAGAAGATTGGAACGAGTTCCACCGGTACGCGACCTTCTAGAAATATAACGGAGTCTACATATTCCCATTTTCCCATTGAGGTACCGAGAAGTTCTACAAAAAGATCGGCTACAGCAAGTAAGGTACCAGATAGAAGACTCATTTCAGGAGTGATAATCGAACTTCCAAAAAGGCCCACAAGAAAAGTACTACAATCGTTATGAGTCCGACTATGCTAAGAGTAACCAACTCCATTTACCAGACCTCGATGTGGATTTCTATCGGTACCTTCCAGTCAGACCAACTACTGCGATTATGGAGGTGGCACTTATGGCAATGATATCCTCATTTGTCAGTGTCCCGGGCTCTCTCCAACTGTCTGAAGATTCAAGGTCCGGAGCATGTCCAAGCGTGTAGGTTTCCCCGCAGGAGTCAGATTCACAAAGGTCAACCACGGTTCCAACGCCTGCATAGACGTTGAACACGAAAAGTCCAGTTGTCAGAATCCCCAATATGAGAATCGTCCATCTCGGACCCCATCGCCCCCCTTCGTCTTGAATAGTTTCAATTTTCGCGATATCGGACTCTGGGGAATCAACCTCCTTGGGAATAGGTTCAGAAAAACTCCTAGGAGCCAAATCTTTCTGTCTCAATCCAAGCTTTTCAAGTGCTTCTGCACCGTATATTCGCTCTATGAGACTTACAATATTTGGGTCATCGACCTCCTCAGGAGATATCTTCCCGTCGAGCAGATCTCTTAGTACGGACTCGTCAACCATGAGTGATTCGGATACGAACGCCTACATCAAGTACGCCCAGGTTTTTGTACTAATTCCATCACTCTTTGAACTATATTCTCGGAAGTCAGCCCCATCTTATTCATGATTTCCTCTGGAGATCCGCTTTCACCGAATTTATCTCTAACTCCGACCATTTTCATCCTTGTTGGACATTCCTCTGATAGTATTTCAGCAACTGCAGAACCGAGTCCGCCGATAACTGAATGGTCTTCTGCGGTTACTATAGCCCCGGTCTTTGCTGCTTTGAGAATCGCATCTTTATCGATCGGCTTTAAGGTATGCATATCAATTACTCGTGCCTCTATGCCGTGATTTGAGAGCTCTTCTGCAGCATCCAGCGATCGCTCCACCATTACGCCACATGCGATTATCGTCGCATCTTCGCCAGCCCTCAACTCAGATGCGACACCTATCTCCAAATTATCTGCCTCTGCCTCGGAATATATTTCTCTAGTTTTATTACGGGCAGTTCTGGTGTAAGATGGGTAATCATGACTGAGGAGATTGCGGGTCAAGGATCGTGCCGAGTTTCTGTCACATGGATGCATCACAGTCATTCCCGGAAGGGTCCTGAAGATGCCAAGATCTTCAGTAGACTGAGCACTGCTTCCATCTTGCCCAGTATGCATACCACCGTGACTACCGCAGAGATGCACAACGAGCCCTGTCCTAGCTATACCGTTTCTAAACTGCTCAAAGGCTCGTTCGGAGAATATCGCGAAAGTACTCGCGAAGGGGATCTTGCCGGCTTCTGCAAGACCCGCTCCGACAAGTGCCATATTCTGTTCAGCTATGCCAAGACAGAACGTTCTGTCCGGATACTGCGCTCTGAAGTGGCAGGATTTGGTGGACTTTCCAAGGTCCGCCTCTAGAACTACAACTCTCTTATCAGAGGATAAATCAAGTAATGCATCGCCATATCCATCTCTTGACGCTCCTGGCTCCGATATTCCGGTCATGACAATTCCTCCATTGCCTCAGCATACTGATCTTCATTTGGAGCAGCTCCGTGGAAAGCGGGATTATCTTCCATGAAGGAGACTCCCTTCCCCTTTACTGTCGCTGCCACAATAGCAGTAGGCCCGACACTCGCCTTCGCCTCAGAAAGAGCATTAACAATCTCCTTCATATCGTGCCCATCAATTTCGATAACATTCCATCCAAACGAGCGGAATTTTGAGGCTACGTCCCCGACTCTCATCTGATCTTCTACGAAATTATCATTCTGGATTCTATTCCTATCGATTATCGCAGTGAGATTAGTCACCTCAAGATGAGATGCGGCCATAGCCGCCTCCCATATCTGGCCTTCTTGTATCTCGCCATCCCCTAACAATACCCATGCATGCCTATCAGATACATCGAGTCTGGCTGCAAGTGCCGATCCAAGTCCAAATGAAAGCCCCATGCCCAGACTGCCTGCGGAGAAGTCGACCCCTTCTGTCCACTTCCTGTCAACATGGCCCTGACATACAGATCCAAGTGATCTGAAACCATCTAGATCTGAATCCTCAAGAACTCCTACATCTCTCAGTATCGAGTATACTGCAGGACTAGCATGCCCTTTGCTCATGATAAATCTATCACGATCGCCCCAGCTGGGTTTCTCTGGGTCAAATCGCATAACGCCTCTGTATAGGCCCACAAGGATGTCTATACAAGATAAGGAGCCGCCCGGATGGCCGGATTGGGCCTTGTATACCATTTCGACAATCCTCCTTCTACACCTTAATGCAGACTCATTCAATTCCTCTATGGCGTCACTCTGCATGTACTCACGTGATTCTATCAGTCTTTATTGGTTACCTATCGTTTTGGTTGCTATGGAGTTAGCCATTCAGTTATAGATAGGGGTCTAGAGAGGAATACCATGCATAATGACAGCGGCGCTATGCCGCTGGAACCCAATATGGGTGATTTAGAAGGCAATGAAGCCATGGCTCGCGCCCGGATAATCATTTCCGAAGGGGGTCGAATCGATTTTGATTTGGGCTTGTCGCTATACAAACATGCGCCCCTATTGCAACTCGGCGAATTAGCCCATTCAGTGAAGAGGAAAATGCACGGAGAAAAGATACATTTCAATCTAAACCTACATGTCAATACTACCAATATATGCGTTCTAGCTTGTAGGTTCTGTGCGTTTAGGAAAGGCTCGAAGCATGAAGATGCGTATTACTTGTCAGTAGAAGAATATTTGGATCGCGTACGCCCATATTCGGAATCTATCGATGAAGTACATTCAGTCGGAGGACTTCACCCTGAATGGACTATTGACCACTATGAAAATCTATACAGGGCCATGAAGAAAGAATTTCCACACATTACGATCAAATCTCTAACTGCGGTTGAAATCAAACACATCGCCAAACGTACTGGGATAACTATACCTCAAACTCTGACTCGTTTGATGGATGCAGGTTTGGACGCTATTCCTGGTGGAGGTGCAGAGATCCTCGTAGATTCAGTCAGAGATAGAATTTGCAGGGGTAAAGAATCTAGTCTCGAGTATCTTTCAATCCACAGATCAGCTCATGAAGCAGGACTTCCGACGAATTGTACCATGTTGTTCGGTACCGTTGAAACGCTTAGAGACAGAATCACACATCTGGATTTGCTTAGGAGATTACAGGACGAGACTTCTGGATTCCAATGCTTTGTACCATATCCTTTTCTGCCTGATAAAACACGTTTACCAGAGGCAAAGATACCAAGTGCAGAAGAGGTCCTCAGAACTATCTCCATATCCAGATTAATGCTTGATAATATACCTCATCTGAAGGCTTACAGGATGAACATTGGAGACGATCTAGCATCTCTAGCGATCCTCAATGGAGCCGATGATCTGGATGGAACTGTTGAGAAAGAGGAAATCATGCACTCTGCAGGTTCGAGCACCCCCCTTAACACAGGCTTGGAGGGCTTGGTACGCATGATAGAATCCACGGGACAAGAGGCTGTCCAAAGAAACACGACATATACCAAATTCAGATCACACACTTTGAAAAACCATTCAGGACCGAGGGCACTACCAGTAGTGAGGTGATAATATGTGGAACAGGACCATAGGGCGTGTCGCATTTACAAACTGCGATCCTTTGTACCACAACCTGTCAGAAAAATGGCGGATTCTGCCTGCTCCCCCTTCGTGGTTGACGGGGCATGTACTTCGAAGGGACTGCCTAATGGCCCCTATACCATCTGCCGATTTCGCGAAGCATAGCGACATCCTACGTCTAGTCGGCGATCTAGGAATTGTCTCGATGGGTCATGTTGGAAGTGTACTTCTGTTCGGGGATCGCCCACCGGATCACATGAGAGATATAGCATTCCCAACCGATTCCTCCACCTCAAAAAGATTGTTAAGATGGTATTTGGACAAACGGGGACTAGACCCCCGTGCAATAGACCTAGGACCAGATTTGGGTTCCATGCTCCAACAATGTGACGGGGCTCTTCTCATAGGGGACAGAGCATTGAGGGCAGCTTCTGAACATCCGTCTCTGGTTCAATTGGATCTTGGAGCGGAATGGACCCGTTCAACAGGCCTTCCAATGGTCTTCGGTATTTTCGCCACACACAAGTCATCAAATAATCAAGATATATTGGAAGCTAAGACAGAGCTAATCTCAAACTACCGGGCCTTTATCAATGACAATAATAGGAGGGAAGAAGTAGTCAGGATCGCTGCCGATAAGATAGGGCTAACCCCCAGCAGAATGGACCAGTACTTCCGTTCGGAGGTTTCCAACATACTCGATGACCAGTCTGTGGAGGGGCTTGCAAGATTCCTTGTAGATGTTTGTGGGATGGATGCCGGTGCAGCTCTTGGATGTATTCAATCAGTTACTTCGTAGTCTAAGGATTTGGATGCGACGTACTCTAGCAGGTCCATTGCAACTTCACAGGACTCTGCGACAACAGGTTCTGGATCGCCTACGAATTTCTCTAACGTGGCCAAAGCGACTCTATCTCCAATCGCCCCCAGGGCTTCCGCAGCCTCATGACGTACCATGAGATCTTCATCTTGATCCTCGAGACGATGGATGAGATGTGGTACTGCTGCAGGGTCTTGCATTTGCCCCATCACATATGCAATCTCGTGCTTTAGGAGGGCTGATTTGGAAGAGTAGGCGGCGGCAAGAGCTTCGACAGCCTCAACACCACCGATATTCCTCAATGCGAAAAGAGCTCTCATTCTTTGAAACATTCTTTCATTTTCATCACAAATTGTCTGTCTCAAGCTTGGCACTGATAGTATCTCACTCGCAGGTGCTGGGTCAACAGAATCGAACTCGGATATCTCTGGCTTATCCATGTTTTATCGACCATGCGTCCTGCCTATGAAATCGATGGCTCGAGGGTCAAAGTTCGAGTCAACCAACCCGATTGATTGCCCTTCTTCTAAGAATCTCATCACAGCCTCCCTCCCGTCGTCCCCGTAATCGATAGTTCGTTGATTAACATACATCCCAACGAATTTTTCGTTAGTTTCATCCGATATCCCCCTGCCCCATTTTTTAGCAAATGACAGTGCAGATTCAGGATTAGATATAGCATGCTCTATGGAGTGCCTCACGTCAGTGGCGATATGCTCGCACATTTCTGGACCATGAGATTTTAGCACTACATTCCCCCCCAGTGGTAGTGGAAGACCTGTTTTTTCATTCCACCATACGCCCAGATCTAGTACCAGGTGAACCCCTTCATCTTTCCAAGTCAATTGCCCTTCGTGAATAATCAAGCCATGAGTTGATTTTCCAGATGCCACTGAGGGAAGAATTTCATCGAATGGCATAACTTCTACATTCACGTCACCTAAGGCGAGCCTCAATGCTAGATAAGCAGAAGTGCCTAGTCCTGGAATTGCAATCGTAGATTCAGAGGCCTCTTCAACTGAAGATTGTGTAGTAGATATTATCATCGGTCCATATCCTTCTCCCATCGAAGCTCCGCAATTCATCAATGAGTAGTTATTGGAAATTGTCGGGTAGGAGTGTATCGAGACAGCACTTACATCATGCGCACCATCAAGAGCTTGTTGATTGAGCGTCTGTATGTCTACGAGGGCGTGCTCGTATCGCCTGTCACCCGTATCTATCAATGACTCAGTCATGGCATAGAACATGAATGCATCATCTGGATCTGGTGAATGGCCTATGCTGTAATGAGTCGTCATAGCACGTGGGCTGCTTAGGTTGTATAAATTGCCTTGGCAGACTCCGTGACAATCGCCACCATGAAGTATCTGTGCTCGTTGGGCAATACATGCCCGATGCTGAGAAGCTATCTACCGCTACTGGTCAACTAGGCCCAAAGTGCGCCCAGACCGGAAAGCCCTTGAAATTCTCAGAGGCGATAGTTCATGACGGCGAGTATCTGTCGTACGAGGCCTATCTGGAACTGACTGGAGCGGAGCCCTCCACAGAGCCAAAAACGGTCCCAGGCCTGAGGATGGAATGACACCATCTTGAAGGTCTTCCTTTCAATCGCTTCGACGTGGCGAAGGGTTGGAGTCGTATAGGTTCGAGGTTCGCTGACTTCTACAGGTCCATGGAACCTAGCGAAATCTGGCTGCCTCCGCGCCTCAGACGTCGGGAGTGGATGTTCATGCCGTGGGGCGATAGGCCAACCGACCGTCATCGCTCATTTACGGATGCAGGAGCGCTCCACTCTTATCTATGTCAAAGATTCCCGCATTCATGCTTCCATTCTACGGCTTACTACGATGATCCCTCTCAGAGAACAATGTCCGATAAGGGATGGAGGGGCGCTGACCTCATCTTCGATCTAGACGGCGATCATTTACACGGCATCAATCCCACCGATTTCCCCAATCTTATATCTGCCATACAAGATCAGGCGTGGTCACTCTGGAACGACTTCCTGGAGCCGGAATTCGGATTCAACAGAGATTATGCTCAATTTACTTTCTCAGGACATAGGGGTTTCCATATTCATCTAAGGGACCCGTCTCTATTCCATCTGGACTCAAATGCAAGAAGGGAGATTGTGACATATATTCGAGGTGTGGGGCTGGAGGTATCATCATCTCAAAGGGAAGACTCGGGCTGGTCCAGAAGACTGGATGACGGTGTGGAAAGAATTTCAAATATGCTTTCAGAAGCGGCAACTGGATCAAAGGGTTCCCTAAGTGTCAATACACTGATTGAACAAGCAAGAGGTCAGAACCATCCCGTCAGTCGGCCCAAAATGCTGGATCTTATTGAGAAAGCCTCCAGCAAAGACCACGTCTCAAGACTGAAACGAGATAGGTCCCTCAAGGTGTTCGGAGAATCTGGAACAAGCCTATTCTGGGCACTCGTACATGCCAACTCAACGGTATCGGTAATAGGCGGCGAAACGGACGAGAATGTTACGGTTGATGTTAAGAGAGTAATACGCCATCTCGGGAGCCTCCATGGCAAATCAGGCCTCAGGGTTACTGAGATACCCTTCGAAAGATTGGATCCAGACGGCTCTAAACCATTTGACCCATTGAAGGAGGCTATTGTTTTTGGAGGGAGCGAGAATACCAAAATTCGCCTCTTAATCGATGATGTTAGAGCCATAATATCCGATAGGGAGATAGATGGGAATTCAGGAAGCGAGTATGTCGTTGATGAGGGTATGGCTATGTTTTTGCAGCTCAAAGGCTGGGCTGAGCTAGTACCTTCTTGAATAGCTCACAATAGCTACACATTCGGCGAACGTTGAAACACGGAATTGACTCAGGCCATGCCATGGGCCTAATCCCGAGACGTAAGAAGAAGGGGAAATTACCTCCTACCCCTCCGCCCCCGCCGCCTCCTCCGATGGATTCTCAGGGTAATCCTATTGTGCCCCCTCCCCCACCTCAAAACCTCCCCAATGAGGACTTTGACAGCCTTGTACCCATTGGAGGCGGCAGGGGAACGGTCACAACACCTGAATTGGGAGAGTATGATCATGAATGGCCTGACAAAAACAAAGATCCAGCAGAAGAAGACCTAGAGTCGCTATGGAGTGCCAGGAAAGCTGCCAACATAGGCTCCGAAGGTCTTGATGGGATGTATGGCCACATAGACAGAATCGCAAAGGGAGATAGAGGATCATTGATCAATAGATTCTCTGATAGGTTTGGAACAGAATTGGACAGGGAGATCATAGTCATGAGGAAGGAGCAACAACAGGTTGTGAGGGATATTGCTCCCAAAGTAGAGCTTATTGAGAAGCCCAAGGACACGGACCATCTCACGCTTGATGAATTCATTCACTCCATGGATGAACCAGCATTCATTCAGAAAGTATCAGACGCAACGGGTATAAGCGCTGAAATGTTATCATCATTTGAAGAGGACGAGTTGGTTGATTTCTTCCAAACTGCTGATGTTGATGATAGCGGAACAATGGAATTCGATGAGTTTGCGGCAGCCATAACAAGACTAAAGCAAGCGAATGACGACTTCGCGAGGCTCTTCAGCATAGTAGATACGCTTCTAGGGAATCAAAGTTCTAAATTCATTGAATCCTTTACTGAATCAGATGCATACGAGTTATACAAGCGTGTTGGAACAGATCCACACCACACTCCTGAAGATGAGAGAAGAGACTTCTTTGCACTTATCAACGAAGTTTTGGGCGATCTGCCTGCCTCTGAAATTGAAAGTTTTACCCAATCAGAGGACTTTGAACACTACAAGACTATGGGCGAGGCGCTTCAGTGAGGGTTCGAGATGGGATTGCTAGAGAAGGCCGAATCTGGAAAAACTCCTAAAGAGAATACTAAGAAAAAGGCCCCAAAGAAGGCTCCTTCAAAGCCTATTGTGAAGACCCCTGCAAAACCTCCTGTGAAGGTTGAGAAAGCAAAAAAAGAATCTCGATTTTCAAGACGTCGCGAGAAGAAAGAGAGCAAGACAAAGCCTGAACCCTCCGAGTTACCTTCGTTTCCAGATGGCTTCGAGTCCCCAACCAGTGGTCAGATGGCCTTTAGAAGGTTCATTGATGTACTCGTGGGGTATGGGTGGATGTTTCCCGTAGTCGGTGTATTCGCATGGGGATTAAATTTTGATGCGACTTACATCATCATAGGCGGGATGCTTCTTTACTTGGGTAATGTAGGATTCTTGCCATCTAGATTCAACAGAACCGTTGGAAACATAGTCTCTCGGACCAAGTTTGTCACATCCAGCGGCAACAATGCATCATGGGCTTACACATTCCTCAAAGGGCTGAACTTCCCTTTCGCACTAATCGGCCTAGTCACAGCACTAACAATGCTCTCAGACCTCTCATCGCCCCTAGGCGAATCAACGGGATCAGCCATATTCAGGGTGATAGGACTTCTACTTTCACTGCCGCTCTTTTTTGATTGGCTATTAACCCGTTTCTCGATGGCAAAGAGAGGTCTCTGGGAGAGGGTATTCGGTGGCGTCTGGCTCGTCCGATCTACCAAGACTGGAAGCTCCAAAGGATGGTTGAAGAGACTTGACCAACTAAGCGACTATGCAGAGAAGAGAGGACTTCTCTCTGAGAAAGAAGAAGATACGGTCAATCTAGACTGAATCACTCTTCTTCTCGACGCATCATAGCCAACTCGCGCATATCTTCCCTTACCGCTCCATCTTCTATGCCTTCGATATCCGCTTCATCTACTATCTCGACCCCGAGTAGTGTTTCAATGACGTCTTCCATTGTTACTAGGCCGATGATGGTTCCAAATTCTTCTTCCACAGTCAAAATTTGCACCCTATCCTCAAGCATTATTCTGAGTGCTGCATCTATGGATCCGTCAGAATGAACACTCGATATTGGACGCATTATCGCAGTCATCAGCGGATCGAAATTATCTGCAGCTGCATTCTTGAGAATATCCGACCTCAGCACCATGCCAACTACGGCATCCTCATCGAACACGGGCATCCTGCCATGAACCATTACGGGAATACGCTCCATGACCGATCCAATCGTCTCTTCAGATTCGACGGAGGTCATGACGGTCCTTGGGGTCATAATCGCCCCCACAGTCATCTCTTTGAGCATCAATAGATTCTGTATGATGCTCTCCTCTCTCTCATCTATGACGTCGGTCTCTTCGGCTATGTCTGCTATGACAGATATCTCATCTCGAGTCATCGCCTCCTCTTTGACGGATGGAAGAAGCCTGCGTGTCTTTTCGATTGGCCATATTATGGGTGCTAGTACGATTGTCATCCAGTGAAGTACCAACCCCGCACTAACTGTGAGTCGTCTCCAATAGAGTGTTCCTACTGTTTTAGGAAGAATTTCCGAGAGGAGCAATACGAGAAGTGTCAGAATAGTTGATGCGATTGCTAGTGCATATTCGCCGGGATACGCATTTTCTACTTCAGAGCCGACACCCAGCGCACCCACAGTGTGTGCGATTGTGTTCAGAGTGAGTATGGCGGTGAGGGGGCGTTCTGGATCATCCTTGAATGTCAGCCATCTTTCAGCGGTTGTGGGCATCTTCGGCTGCAATGCGAGTACGTGGCCCCTGGTCGTGCTTAGTAGAACAGCTTCGAGTATTGAGCAGATAAATGAAACTCCCAGAGCGACCGTTCCATATAGCAAAATAGCGGATATGGGAGTCACTTTAGGGGTTCCTCCGAGGGGGAGATTGGACAAAGCTGGTATGCATGAGGTTGCGTTGCTCCATAACTCCGAGTTTGCCCATCTCCTAAATATGTGGCTGTCCGGGAGCGGACACGTGGACAGTCAGCATGTTGCAATTTTCATGGCCTGGCCCTATGCCAATGGACCACTTCATCTGGGACATGTAGCAGGCAATTGCCTTCCTGCCGATATACAGTACAAGTATGAACGAATGAGAGGTAGGAGAGTATTGATGTTGAGCGGCTCTGATGAGCACGGAACACCGATAACAGTGACTGCTGATGAAACAGGGAAATCACCACAGGAAATTGTGGATGAGAATCACAAAGATATACTTGACTCTCTGTTGAGGCTAGGCTGTTCTTGGGACGATAATATCGATTCCAGAGGTGTAGATTATGGCGGCGCCTTGTATGGCAGAACTTCTGACTCAAGGCACCATGAACTTGTTCAAGAAGTCATACTGGAATTACATGAAAAAGGATTTTTGATGAGGGAAACTATGGAGCAGTTCTGCTCCGTCAAGGATAATGGCGACATACAATTCCTTCCTGATAGGTATGTTTTCGGAAAATGCCCAAGATGTTCTGCGGATGGTGCTAGAGGCGATCAATGCGACACATGTGGATCAACATACGAGGCAGATGAGCTGATTGAACCAGTCTCAAAACTTAATCCTGAAGACCCTGTCGAAATTCGGAAAACTGATCACCTCTTTTTCAGGTTGGATCTCCTTCAGAAAGATTTGGAAGATCATGCATCAGAGCGACAGAGGGTTTGGAAGCCGAATGTTAGGTCCATGACAAAGAATTGGCTAGATATGGGCCTACGTCCACGTGCAGTCACCAGGGATATAGAATGGGGCGTATCGATACCATTGGAGGAAGAAGTATGGGCATCAAAACGGGTCTACGTGTGGTTTGATGCTGTTCAGGGATACTTGACCTGTGCAAGAATATGGGCAGAACAGCACGCAAGCAAGTCACATGATGGTGTCTATGAGGATATCTGGAAGAAGTGGTGGATACATGGAGAATCTCTCAAACATATATATTTCATGGGGAAGGATAACATCCCTTTTCACACTATAATATGGCCAGCCATATTGTTGGCACTTAACACAGGAAAGGACGAGCAAGCGAAGCTTCACCTCGAGGACAACGTCGCATCCAATGAATATTTGATGCTCTCCGGGGATCAATTCTCGACAAGTCGGAAGCATGCAGTTTGGCTTCCTACATTCCTCGAAAGATACGATCCTGATTCACTTCGTTATCATTTGACCATAAACATGCCAGAACTTCACGATACAGACTTTCGATGGGACGAATTCGTGGAACGCGTCAATTCTGAGTTGATTGGTAATTATGGTAATTATGTGAATAGGGTGCTCTCACTAGTGAAACGTGCTTCCAAGGATGGATTCAACCCTGTTGCCTCCTTGCCAGGCTTGGAGGCATATCCAGATTTTAAGAAATTCATAGAGTCGAAAATCGAGGGAGCAATTGATTCGATGGAACGTCAGAGGTTCAAGGAGGCTCTCAGGAAGATAATGGACATATCCCAAGAGGGCAACGGCTTTCTTCAAAGATCTGAACCTTGGAAGTATCTACGTTCCGATGATCCAGAAGAAATCCAGAAAGCGTTGTTACCCCTATCTGCCGCATGGCATAGCCTAAGGGTTCTTTCAATACTCACCTATCCATACATGCCCTTCCAATCAGAAAGATTGTGGGGCATGATAGGAGAACCTGGAAATCCGAGAGATTTGCTGTGGGATGATGCAATGGCTAGCGGCGAACGTCCATCTCACTTGCCTAAATCCGCCCCTCTTTTTACTAGACTCGATCTCGAGAGTATACTCTCAGATGAAGAATCTACAGACACAATGAATAACGACACCTCACACATCGAAGGTGTGGCATTCGTTGATTTCGATACATTTGCATCCGTCGAACTCAGAATAGGCAAGATCGTCTCCGTCGACGACCACCCCGATGCAGACCGCCTTTATGTGGTCAAGATATCTGAAGGTGACGAGCAAGATCGAACTGTTTGCGCAGGTCTAAAAGACCACTATACCAAAGAAGAACTCACAGGCTCTTTGGTCGTTTTTGTCGCTAATTTAGAGCCCAGGAAACTCAGAGGCGTTATGTCGGAGGGCATGCTCTTGGCAGCCGATGACGGCAAAGGATCCGTACGACTACTTAGGCCAGACGGAGACATAGCCCCGGGATCAAATGTCAGATGATGGACGATCAAAAAATTCCCACTGCATCTTCTCAACTTCAGTCTGACTATTGCAAGACGAGTACGCTTCAAGCAGTTGCCTGTTTAAATCCATAAACGCATCACCGAACTTAAATGGATTCAATAGTGAAATGGCCTGTTCTTTGTAGCCAACTATGTATAGGGTGGCGGATAGAGCCTCTGCAGTACTCATTCGTCCTCTCTTTCCCCAGCTCACTGGATTCCCTGCGAGCAAGATGGGGAGTATCCTTGATTCGAGCCTTGTGGTTTTTGATATAATCCTGACAGATTCATGAATCCTCTTCCATGAGCAATCCAACGCAACAAGAGCGCCGCTTTCGATTAAATTCACATCACTTGGACTAAGCAGTATCTCTGAGAGGGGATCTAGTAGAATTCCCTTCTTCGCAGCTGAGGATATCCTTGTCTTGCACCGTATGAGTCCCCTCTTCTCTAATTTCTTGGCAGTGCATTTCTTAGGGTCGTCCTGATCGAGATGTATGGCTTCAATTCTGATTTTCTTAACATCAGTCATTGGATGCATCCCTCATCAGATCATCTAGCATATCCGTGATAGTAACGGACTTATTGGAACGTTTTACGACTGGAGAGACGTCATTCGCCTCAGCTTCCTCCAGAATAACTATCCCTAACTCCCTCTCTAGTTTTTTGGCTATTGAGTCAGGAGGTACACTTCCGCCTTCGTATTTCTGAAGATCTTGTACGCGGAGATTCATCTTCCTCCCAAGCTCCTCGACACTCATTCCATTGGCTTCCCTGGCCTTTCTTATTCTTATGTGAAAGTCACTTGCAGCTTCGAACGTTGGCCGGGCCTTGCGGGCCCTAGAAATTGGTGATTTGACCGATGATCTTGCTCTGTCCGTTTCTCTAGACGGAATAGAAAAACCTCTCTTAGTACTACATGCAACACACGCAGATATTTGTGCGCCAGAAACTAGTATATTGAAGACTCCGGTATTCTCTTTTCCGCACAGCTCGCACACGCCCATGCTACGCGGTTTTGCTAATCAGTCATGAATTCGACTCAGCCGAAGCCTTCTCAACTGTCTGTATAGAAGGAGCCCCATGGCGAGCGACGCGGCAGGCACATCTCATGTCGAAGATGACGTCGATAGCATTACAAATATGGCCTCAGAGATCGATTCACTCAAACGTGACTTTGAGATGCTCGCGGACAGAACACAAACACTCCTCACCGAAAAGCTTCTTTTGGAAAACGAGATTACACAGGTATCCAAGAGAGCCGGGAGACTAGAGGAAGATCTTAGACACCTCAAATCACCGCCGCTGGTCGTGGGTCATGTCCAGGACGTCATCGAAGACAGAGCTATCGTCAAGAGCTCTAATGGAACTGTATTCCTGGTAACATACAACCCTCGAATCGACCAAGCGGACCTATCGCCTGGGTCGAGAGTAACTCTGAATCAGGACACATTATCCATAATTGAGATTCTAAATGACGGATGGGATCCCTTGGTAGCTGCTTCCGAGATAATTCACAAACCAGATACGAAATTCAGCATGCTCGGGGGTCTCGATAAACAAATAAAATCCCTACGAGAAGCTGTTGAGATGCCTCTTCTCAATCCAGAAGCTTTCTCTAAATTTGGGATAGACCCTCCAAGGGGCGTTCTTCTTTCAGGCCCCCCTGGCAATGGGAAGACCATGTTGGCAAAGGCACTTGCAAACTCAACTAACGCAACATTCCTCGGTATAGTCGGATCAGAGCTTGCCCAGAAATATATCGGAGAAGGTGGTAGACTTGTTCGCGAAATCTTTTCGATGGCAAGAGAAAAGGCCCCATCAGTGATATTCATTGACGAAATAGATGCAATTGGTAGTAAAAGACTTGATTCCACAACCTCTGGTGACCGCGAAGTCCATAGAACCCTGATGCAACTTCTTGCTGAAATGGATGGATTCTCAGAATCTGAGGGTGTGATGGTAATCGCTGCCACAAACAGGATGGAACTGCTGGACAAAGCCTTGTTACGGCCCGGTAGGTTTGATAGGATAATTGGAATAGATGTACCTGATTTCGAAGGAAGGATATCAATTCTTGAAATCCACACTAGAAATACCCCTGTTGATGATTCCGTTGATATGAGGAAGTTAGCCAAAAAATGCGAAGGAATGAGTGGTGCAGAATTGAAGGCGGTGGTGACAGAGGCCGGTATGCATGCAATATCAGAACGTAAGAACAGCATGTCAAAGGAAGACTTAGAGGAAGGAGTCACCAGAGTACTCTCAGAAAGATCTCGCTCAAGTGAAGGAGCAGAGGCATTGTATCAGTGAGGTCAGAAAAATGACTCTTATAGAGGCTGTTCCTAACATAAGCGAAGGACGAGATACATCGATTATCCAATCAATCGTGTCTTCTGTCGAAGATGGAGGCTCAAGTGTACTTGGTGTTGAGCCGGATGAGGATTACAATAGGACAGTGATAACCTATGCCGGGAATCCGGAACAAGTCATACGTTCCAGCATAGATCTTGTCAGAAGAGCCCGCTCGCTGATTGATATGAGGCAGCATAAAGGAGGTCATCCTCGAATGGGTGCAGTTGACGTGCTACCATTCATACCGCTTGGAGAATCAACCGAAGAGGATGCTGCCTCTGTCGCTGAAGCCTGCTTCACAGAACTAATGGGGGAAGTATCGATGTTCAAATACGGGTCATACGCCAGTCATCCTTCTAGGTCACGATTACCCGATTTACGAAGAGGAGGATATGAAGGACTCAAGGAGAGATTTTCAGGAGGGGTGTGGAAAAATGAAGAGACTAGAATGCCCGATAGTTGGTCCGGAGAGTGGGATGAAAGCTGCGATAGATTCGGTGCTATGGCCATTGGAGTACGTCCAATCTTGATAGCATACAACGTAAATATCGAAGAGGTCGAGCCACAAGTTTCGGCTACAGTTGGCAAAGTCCTCAGGACGTCCGGATTCCTCATCAAGTCTGAATCTGGTCAGAGAATAAGGGTCGGGGGCATGCTAGAATCTGTTCAGGGGATGGGTGTGAAGCTTGAATCACATGGAATATCGCAAGTATCAATGAATCTCTCGAATCCCGACGAAACAGATATTCACGTAGCCTATGAAGCTGTTCTGGCTCTGGCACGGGCACTTGGTGCAAGGGTAAATGGAAGCGAGATTGTCGGACTCGTACCTCTTCAAAGCATGCTCAGGGCAGGTCGTTGGTATCTTGGCGAAGATGCATCGGAGGAGACTCTAGTGGAGCAAGCGATACTAGGTTTGGGACTCAGCACTCTTGAAAAATTCAACCCTGAATCGAGAATAATAGAATGGGCTCTAAGAGACATATAGGCTGGTGGAAAAATGGACATCAAAGAGACTCTTTCCAACATTTCAGATGGACGGCCTACCCCCGGGGGCGGCGCGGTAGGTTGGCTCGCATTGGGCCAGGGAACTGCTCTTCTGAGAATGGTTTCTAATCTAACACTCAAATCAAAAAAGTGGTCAGATGGACATCTATCCGCGGAATCTATAATTTCCAAAACTATGGGATTCGAAGATATTGCAATCGATGGGTACAGCGAAGATTGCAAGGCGTATGACACTGTAGTAGAAGCATATCGTTTGGACAAGGAAGATCCAAGCAGAAGAGGGGCAATAGAATCCGCATCATTAATCGCTGCTGAAATCCCACTGGATCTCGTTTCAAGGGCCCATGAGATTTCTCTTCTTCACATGGAGATAAATGGTAATCATAATAAAAATGCTCACAGTGATTTAATGGCCTCAAAGCATCTCTTGGCTACTGCTTCGGTTATCGGAGCGTATAATGTTGCAGCCAACCTTCCCGAGATTTCTAATCAAAAAAGACTGTCAATTAAGTCGAAGCTATCCACGATGATGGAAGAAATAGAAAACATGCTCTCAATAACATTGGATTGGAGCGAATCTTGATGGGCGATAAAGAATCTTTCAGAGGACTCGTTAGAGGAGGGATACCGGAAGACCTTCCCCCCAAGCGAGAAATAGACCTAGATGTAGATCATGCTCCGCCACGCCCCATGAATCTTGACAAGGAATCCTTCTCCCTCGCTATAGAAAATGCACTCAGATACTTCCCAAAATCATGGCATGAAGAACTAGCAGAGGATTTCTCTGAAGAGCTTCGGAAGTATGGCCATGTGTACATGCATAGGTTCAGGCCGGATTATCCGATGCATGCAAGACCGATAGGCGATTATCCAGCAGAAACACCATCTGCAGCAGCGATAATGCTGATGATACAGAACAATCTAGACCCCGCAGTCGCGCAATACCCACACGAGCTTGTTACTTACGGCGGGAACGGCTCGGTATTCCAGAATTGGGCACAGTATCTCGTATCGATGCGACTTCTCAGTATGATGTCCGAAGAACAGACTCTTGTGATGTACTCGGGCCACCCAATGGGGCTATTCCCTTCAAACAAAGACTCACCTAGAGTAATCATAACAAATGGTATGATGATACCTAATCACTCCACTCAAGAGGATTATGATTATCACAATGCAATAGGTGTTACTCAGTACGGCCAGATGACGGCTGGATCCTACATGTATATCGGGCCACAGGGAATCGTACACGGCACGACGATAACCCTCCTTAATGCAGCGAGGCTTCATCTTGGTCTGGATCACGAGCGAGGATTGGAGGGGGTTCTTTTCGTAACCTCTGGCCTTGGCGGCATGTCGGGTGCTCAAGCAAAGGCTGCAGTGATAACCGGCGCGGTTGGGATAATTGCAGAGACTAACCGACATGCTGTAGAGAAGAGGCGCTCACAAGGCTGGTTATCGGAAATGAGCGATGATCTCGAGTGGATTACAACTCGGGCGAAGGAGGCTATAGCTAGTAAGGAAGCGATTTCAATCGGTTATGTTGGTAATATAGTCGATCTCCTCGAGCATCTCGAAGAGTCGGATGTAGTTCCAGATTTATGCAGTGATCAAACTAGTCTTCACAACCCATGGTTGGGTGGTTATATTCCAAGGAATATGTCCCATAGCGAGGCTTCTCAAATGCTCTCTGATGATCCTGAAAAATTTAGAAAAATGGTCCAATCGACGCTTGTAGATCATGGGGACGTCATAAACCGGCTCTCTGAAAGAGGGATGAAATTCTGGGACTATGGCAACGCATTCTTGTTAGAAGCATCTAGAGCAGGGGCAAATGTAGGGGAAGATGGCTCATTCCGATACCCCTCCTATGTCGAGAATATAATGGGGCCTATGTGCTTTGATTTCGGTTTTGGGCCGTTTAGATGGGTATGCTCATCAGGATCAAGGGAGGATCTGAAAATCACCGATGAAATAGCTAAGCAGGTTCTACTCGAGCAATCCGCTGTCGCACCCGATGAGATATTGAGCCAGATTCTAGACAACCTGAGGTGGATTACTAATGCAGATGGCTATGGCATGGTTGTTGGAAGTCAAGCTAGGATACTTTACGCAGATGGTGATGGCAGAAAGCGTATAGCTGCTAAATTCAATGAAGCAGTAGCCAGTGGAAAATTATCGGCACCGATCATCCTTGGACGAGATCATCATGATGTTTCAGGGACAGATAGCCCATACAGGGAAACTGCCAATATCAGGGACGGATCAAGGTTTACTGCCGACATGGCAGTACAGAATTTCATCGGCGATGCCTGTAGGGGAGCCACATGGGTTAGCTTGCATAATGGAGGAGGCGTCGGATGGGGGGAAGTGATGAATGGTGGATTCGGACTCCTACTAGATGGTTCAGTAGATGCCTCGCTACGTGCTGAATCTATGCTCTCATGGGATGTTGACAATGGTATCGCCAGAAGGGCATGGGCCAGGAATCCTGGTGCAATGTGGGCGATAAACAGGGCTAAGGAAAAAGACCCTCGCCTAGTAATCACTGAACCATCTCTGGTAGACAAAGAATTGCTGGATAAGATAGGGGGACATTCACCGTGAGAGAAATCGTACTCGATGGAAAATCAATGACGATAGAGGATATCATGTCGATTGGCATTATTCCAACGAAGATTTCCATTTCAGAGTCCGCACGAAAATTAATGGCTAGGTCAAGAGAGCACGTCGAGTCGATTCTAGAGAGCGATGACTCCGTATATGGAATAAATACAGGATTCGGCAGTCTTTCCAATGTAAAGATAGAGTCCTCGGAACTTCAACAGTTACAACGCAATCTGATTCTTAGTCATGCTTGCGGTATTGGCCCGGCCATGAATCCCATAACATCGCTTAGGATGCTGGCTATACGAGCTAATTCGCTCACCATGGGGGTTTCGGGTATAAGGCCGGAGGTTGTTGATACGATGCTTGACCTAGTTAATTCCGGATATGCGCCAACCATTCCATCAGTTGGCTCACTAGGCGCTTCAGGAGATCTCGCCCCGCTGGCCCATATGGCGATGTCACTTATTGGTGAAGGTGAATTTATGCATAGAAAGGGGACTGAATGGGTGGAAATTCAAGCCAAGACTGTTTTTGAGAACATAGGTAGAGAACCCGTCATCCTAAGTGCGAAAGAGGGGCTTTCCCTGATCAACGGAACTTCTCAGATGGCAGCCTATCTTGCTGAAGCAGCAGCATATGCTGACAGACTATGCGCCGCTGCAGATGCTGCATGTGCAATGAGTATCGAAGCTATAGCGGGTTCTCACAAGCCATTCGACCCTAGAATACACGATGTCAGATTGCAACGTGGCCAAAGGGTCAGTGCCAATCGGATTATGAGTCATCTTCGGGATTCTCAGATAAACAAGTCTCATGAGGATTGCGAACGTGTACAGGACGCTTACAGTTTCAGATGTGCACCTCAGGTGCATGGTGCCGTTATAGACGTCGTTAGATCAAGCAAAGAGATTGCTATATCAGATGTCAACAGTGCTACAGATAACCCACTAATACTCGAGGATGGTGATGGCGGATACGATGTACTTAGTGGAGGTAATTTCCATGGTGAACCTCTTGCTCTGGCAGCTGATAATTTAGCATCTGCGATACATGAGATATGTTCCATTTCTGAACGACGAACGAATCAAATGCTGATGCCAAGTTGGAGTGGGCTTCCCGCATATCTAGCAAATAACAGCGGCCTTGAAAGTGGGTTGATGATTGTGCAATATGTCTCAGCAGCTGCGATTGCAAGAATAAGGCTGCTAGCAAGTCCAGCAGCATTAACCAATATACCCGTTTCAGGTGGGAAGGAAGATCATGTATCAATGGGGTCAACAGCCTGTCAGCGTCTAGAAGAGATATGCAGACTGGCAGCATCGGTCCTCGGGAATGAGATGCTCGTCGCCTCAGCAGCGTTGGATCTCAGAGAGCATAAACCAGGCAAGGGCGTTCAAAAGCATCATGAAATGGTGAGATCAGTTTCAGATCCAATAAACGGGGACAGGTCAATGTCAGGTGATACGAATAGGATGACCGAGATGATTTTGAGTGGCATGGAGGGTTCAAATGGCCCTAACTAGGAGGCATTTAGAACATCATCCTGGAATAAATCCAGCACCATTCAAGGCAATCGTCGAGTCTGTTACAGACGAGGGGGTAATTCTCTCCGACTCTTGGTGCTATCCCAAAGGAGGGGGGCAGCCGGGAGACACAGGGATCTTCCTATCTGATGGTGAAGAATTTCGGTTCGGGGAGGTTTCCGCGTCTTCACAGATAATCCATCCTGTTTCTGGTGATATTCTACAGGTTGGACAAGAGGTCGATTGCGTGATAGATGTTGAACGGAGGAATGCACTTACTTCGATGCATAGTGCAGCGCATATCGTCTCTGCTACTGCAAATGAGAGATGGGGGGCCATAACAGTTGGGAATCAGCTTGGAGAGAGTGAAAGTAGAATGGATCTTAAATTCGAAAATAGAGATGACTTTGATGTGAATATGTTAGTGGAAGATGCCAATCATTGGGTAAACAAGGATGCTGAAATTATGATTCACGAATGGAGCCGTAAACAGATCATGTCCGACGATCGAGTTAGGAATAGAAGATTCGTAGAGAGGATTATCGATAGAATAGGCGGCAGCGACCCAATATTGAGAATGGTTGAGATAGAAGGTATCGACTTATGTCCTTGCGCGGGCACTCACCTCTCCTCGACATCATCGATTGGAAACATAACGATAGGAAGAGTTCAGAACAAGGGGAAGGGGACCTTTCGAATCTACTTCGAAATATAGAATTATGAATAATTAATATAATTAGTATAAATTCTATTGGTGGGCTCGGCAGGAATTGAACCTGCGATCTTCGCCATGTCAAGGCGACGTCATAACCCCTAGACCACGAGCCCTACTTATGAGGCCAGTAACCACTCACTGATGAAGGATTCTGAAGATAATGAAAAACACATTAAGCTATTATCTTAGACAATTTGGCTTCACAGCCCTCTATATCACAGATGCCCGAGAGTCTTTTTCTCCCATTGCCCATAACTACGATCTTTCCATTTGAGACGTTCACATCCTGTTTACACCTCATGCAGAATGCACGTTCTACCATGTACGAAGCGAGTTGGATGAATTATTTCATTTGCACGTACAATAAGGGGGTTTTTACCAGTTTTTTGTATATATTGAAAAAACGATGCACTGCGCTCTTATTGATGTGGGGCGCTAGTAATTTTGTTCTGATAATGTGCATTATCGGCCCATAATTTGTTAATCGATCCTTCCGAATAACTATCCTGCGAAACAGAATTATTAGATCTGAAGAATTATTGTAACCTGTTTGACATAAATTGAAAGACTACATTATGTTGAAACAATACTATAACTAATAAGATACAGATACATACCTATGTATTTTAATTAATCATAGAAAAGTTATTCATGGATCCGAAAGAAGAAATCCATGACTCTGGATTTTTAGAATTCATCATCAATATAGAACTCTTCATTCCGATTTCAATCGTCCCTCTATGCTCATTTCCTAGTTGCCCCATTGTTGTTGCTGGATTCCTAGTAACAGCCACCAATGAAGCCAACGGATCTAAGCCCATACGGTGAACTGCGAGGCTTCCAACAAACGGAAGAGAGAGCGATGGGCAGTTCGGGTTGTAGTCTGTAGCCATGGAAAATGCATATTCAGAATCATAACATTCCTTCAATGGCAAATCCAAATCTTTCCCCAGCGCATAGGGCGTTCCTGGAAGGAAGGTCTGCATAACTCCTGCTTCATCGGCAGCACGGCGGGATTCGATGTTGGATTTTGCAACATGATCCGCGCTGACGGCACCCATTTCTGTAGCGAGCTCCAAACCGCCTCCATCGACAAACTCGTCCACATGGAGCCTAATTCCTAATCCTCCGTCCTTTGCTGCTGTGCAAATTTGTTCGGTATCCTCAAGGGAGAACCAGCCCGGTTCGCAGAAAACATCTGCGAAAGAGGCCAGTTCATTCTCGATGACAGCTGGAAGTTGTTGTTCGATAAGCTCAGTCATGTATTCTGATTTCGATTTATCCGCAGGAAAGTCATGTGCACCTAACCACGTAGTTTCAACTGGCATAGAACTAGATTCGGCTATCGATTTTATCTCCATAAGAGATCGAATTTCGGTTTCAACGTCCAATCCGTATCCAGATTTTGCCTCCATCCTTGCGGTTCCGAGTGTCTTGGCTTGATCTATCCTTGATTTTATGGATTGGCGTAACTCCACATCACTAGATCTTCTTGTTGACTGCACCGTACTCCGTATGCCACCGCCGGATTCAGCGATATCAGAGTAAGACATGCCCTGATAGCGCAAAGACACCTCATTACTTCTATCTCCCGTCCATGCTAGATGCGTGTGAGAATCCACAAAAGACGGTACTAAGCATCGTCCTTCTGCGTCAATCAGTTCAATATCGCTAGACCCCTCCCATTCGCAAGTTATACTGCCCGCAGACTGGATGTCCGATACTATCCCGTCTATGATTAGTATCTCAGTCCCACTTTGTCTGATCAAAGCCCCTTTGTCAGACATTTCATGCCCCCTGAGGGGTTCTGATGTATCCCCTGAATCCAAGGTTACAACTGGCCCTGAACCATGTAGCAGAACATTACGTGCCATGGCCATCGAGATGAGGCAATCCATATCGTTGTGACCCGTAATTTTGAATCTAGAAGCCTTTCCCAAGGACCGTGGGACTGATCATCGGCATCGAGAGTACTGCCCATACATTCTCTTTCGGGGCGGTATCTAGTGATGGATCTGATGTGCTTCCATCTTCCTCGTCGCTATACAGGCCCGAAGAGGGGGGCATACATCCAAGAGAGGCGGCAGACCATCATGTGCAGTCTGCAGGGGACCTCCTCAGAACTGCAATGGGAAACTGGGGGGCCAACAAGGACGATATCGATGCAATTGCATTTAGCCAGGGCCCCGGTTTAGGTCCTTGTTTGAGAGTCGGCGGGGCCGTTGCGAGATCAATGTCTATGGCCCTAGACGTCCCTCTTGTTGGAGTGAATCACTGTGTTGCCCATATCGAGATTGGACGAAGAATGACTGGCTGTGACGATCCCATATTGCTGTATGTAAGCGGTGGAAATACCCAAGTTATCGCTCGTGCATCAGGTCGCTACAGGGTACTCGGAGAAACATTGGACATTGGAATAGGGAACATGCTGGATAAATTTGGAAGATCTATTGGAATACCCTTTCCTGGTGGTCCGGAGATAGAGCGAAAGGCATCCAGATTCATACAAGAAAATGGATCTGAACATCTTTTAGATCTACCATACGCTGTACATGGAACAGACATGGCATTTAGTGGCATATTAGGCGCTGCAATCGCACACGCAGAACGGGGAGAGGACCCCGGACTTGTATGCCATTCATTACAAGAAGTGTCTTTCGCGAGTTGTGTTGAGGTTGGCGAGAGGGCAATGGCTCTGACTGGTAAATCAGAAATTCTACTTGGCGGGGGTGTCGCATGCAATCAGAGAATTCGAACAATGACCTCCATAATGGCCCAAGAGCGTGGAGGGGAGGCATACTGGCCAGAAAGGCCATTATGCGTAGATAATGGAACCATGATAGCGGAATTGGGTAGGAGAATGCTCGACTCAGGTATAGAGACTATTATGACAAATAGTGCAATCGACCCATCCCTTAGAACTGATATGACCCCCGTCATATGGTCTTAGCATACCATATACTTATTCGGACACCTCTGAGCCCAAAGGCTGGTCGATTACGAAGTGCAGAGGAGAAGGAAGCCAAAAGCAGCACCCGCGAACGTGTTCTCCGGCGGTCAGAAGCCGAAGAAAACGAAGAGGCCTGTTCCTGCACCCGCACCAATCAAAAAACCTCTGATTAGTTCACCTAGGCCAGAGTCTCCCTCCGAAAATAAGCCTGCTAAAGCAATATCAAAATCTAAGAAAGAGGACGCCTCAATAGAGGCTGAACAAATAGAAGTTGTAGAATCTCAGATTCTAGGCGTACCTAGAAGGAAATCCTCCGGGCTGAAGACAGAAGAGCCTTCTCTCGAATCTGGAGAACAGGAGAAGACGGAAGATGAAAGTGCAATTGACATAGAGGTCCAGCAGGCTCTAGCAAGGGCAAAGGAACGTTCCGAGGCTGCTAAAAATGTTCCAAGAAGACCTCCAACCCCTGCACCATCGGCCAAACCCAAGAGGAGGAAAGGGGGACGTGGGAGAAATAAGACTTACCAGCCTGCTGCCAGAGAGAAAAGGCTTGATAGAGCCAGGCATATGGAATATAAGTACGAAATGAAGGGACTGCTACAGGAAATATCCGTTGTTGAAGAGCACAGATCGTCAATAATCGGGTCCGTTTGGGCTAAAGGCGAGCGTCAGACAGCTGACGAGGCCAAGGCATTTGTCGCCTCTAAGGTCTCTGAGGGAGCAATAAATGATGATCAGGCAGCTCGTTTGATTCGACTTATCGACAACTACACTGTCCGAAGATGAACGACTTGAAACACTATACAGGTGTCAGATAAGCGTGGATCCCCCTCCTTCAGCTGGAAGCCCTCCCTTCACTAGAGGGATACATGAAGGAATGTACAGGGACAGAATATGGACAATGCGCCAATATGCGGGATTTTCCGATCCAGTATCCACGAATAGACGATTCAAATCACTCCTTAGATCAGGACAGTCTGGGTTATCCGTTGCATTCGACCTCCCCACACAACTCGGCTTTGATTCCGATGATGATCACTCCATAGGGGAAGTTGGAAGAGTCGGTGTTCCGATAGATTCAATTTCAGATATGAGATCACTTTTCGAAGGTATCGAATTATCTGATGTTAGCACGTCCATGACAATTAACGCGCCTGCAGCAGTCCTCCTTGCAATGTACTCAGTGGTTGCTGAGGAGCAAGGAGCAGACCTCTCTCAGATATCTGGTACTGTCCAGAATGATGTTTTGAAAGAGTACATGGCAAGAGGACTCCACATCCATCCCCCTGAGGAATCGATGAGGCTTACGGTAGACATTATTGAGTGGTGCTCTGAAAACGCCCCCAAATGGAATCCAATATCTGTAAGTGGCTACCACATACGAGAAGCCGGCTCTACAGCGGCACAGGAGGTCGGTTTGACTATTTCAAATGCCCTTGCATACATAGAGGCAGCCAGGGAACGGGGACTCAACCTAGATACATTCGCACCCAGAATCTCATTCTTTTTCGGGTGTCATCGTGATTTCCTAGAGGAAATATGCAAATTCCGCGCTGCGCGTACCCTGTGGTATCAGATTATGAATGAAAGATATGATTTTGACGATGTCAGATGTGGTAGAATGAGATTCCATACACAAACAGCTGGAGTCACCCTAACAGCCCAACAATCTACGAATAACATAGTGCGAGTGGCATATCAGGCACTAGCTTCTGTACTTGGGGGAACACAATCGCTCCATACGAATGGATATGACGAGGCTCTTGGACTTCCCACTGAAGAATCCGCTAAAGTAGCGCTCAGAACTCAGCAGATCATAGCCCATGAGATCGGTGTAGTTGATCACGTAGACCCTCTTGGCGGTGCGCCACTAATTGAAGAAATTACTTCGAATATTATCGCAGAGGCACGGAATGTAATCGAATCGATAGACAGGCATGGCGGATCTATTGAAGCTGTAAAAGTAGGAATACAGACTAGGATGATCCATGAGAGTGCATGGATACAGCAGAATGAGTTGGAAGATGATCTGCAGAGGGTCGTAGGAGTGAATCTACACGTGGAGGAAGAAGGCAAATACCCAGCTGGACAAGTCATTAACGATGAAGCGATTGAACGACAAATATCCAAACTATCTAATCATAGAAGCACGAGGGATAGCACAAACTTCGAGAATGCACTTGAGGCGCTTAGATTAGCGGTAAGTTCAGACATGAACCTCATTGATCCGATAAGAGTAGCCTGTAAGTCGGGTGCGACAATTGGGGAGATATGCGGAATACTACGTGAAGAGCTAGGAACATGGACAGCCCCTGGAGGGATATAGATGCCTGGAGTATGGTTTGATCACATTGGAATTGCCTGTGAATCAAACGAGGAATCTGAGAAATTCTGGAGGCTCTTGGGATTCTATGAGACTGGTCAAGAAGAGAATGTCCAGCAAGGGGTAAAGATACGATTCATGCAAGGTAAAGATGCTCCTCAACCAAGATTAGAACTCCTTGAGCCTATTACAGAGGATACTCCTGTTGGACGATTCATCTCCAAGAGAGGGGCAGGAGTCCAGCAGGTGGCCCTCGCAACTGACGACCTCACAGGCCTGCTCGAAATCTTGAATTCCAATAATATCAGATTGATCAATGAAGAGCCCATGCAGGGAGCAGGGGGTGCGATGATATCTTTCATACACCCCTCCAGTACTGGCGGGGTGCTGGTCGAACTGGTTCAGAAGGAACCATGAAAAGGGATAATGTAAGGCCCTTGACATGCTTGCAGACATAGTAGATGCTGTTGTCAAGGAGCCAATGGACATTGACGAGGTTAAATTACTCAGAAATACGATTTCCGACCGTCTTGTGAGTGCCAGGGATTCAGGAAATATCACAAATGACGAATTCCTCTCCTCGGGTAAAATAGAGGGGGGATTAGATGTCATTATAGCAATGATCGAAAACGGGGCCTCCTCGGAAGAAATTCGAATCCACGTCGAATCCATGGTTGAAAGGATCCATGCAATATCAAGTTAGTATTCTTCGAGTATTACTAGAAAGATACTTGAAGAATACTATCTAGGCGTAGACATGCCTAAGATAAGCTTGGACATCCCAGGCCATTTACTCGATGACATCAAAAAACACGTTGGTGAGCAGGGCAAGTTCGTTAGTGTTGCAGATGCGGTGAGGACAGCTTGCCGGAAAATGCTAGACCAATTAGACATGATCGATGAACGTCATGGTCGCATAAGGGGTGATTGAATGACCACGAGGGACGAGGCCGAGGAAGCCGTAAAGACACTTTTGGGATACATCGAAAACGATCCGTCCAGGGAAGGACTTGAAGATACGCCCTCACGAGTAATCAATTCATGGGACGAGATATTCGCAGGGTATCACCAATCCTCGGAGCAAGTTTTGAGCTCTACGTTCAACGGAGAGGGATATGACGGGATAGTTCTGCTAAAGGATATCGAATTCCATAGTACCTGCGAACATCATCTCCAGCCCTTCACAGGAAGTGCACATGTAGCTTATATCCCAACGGATCGTATTGTAGGGATCAGCAAACTAGCGAGGATCGTAGACCTCCATTCACGCAGGTTGCAAAATCAGGAACGAATAACAAAGAACGTTGCTGATGATTTGGAGGAGCATCTGTCTCCACTTGGTTGTGCAGTGATAATCGAAGCCTCGCACGGTTGTATGCAGTGTCGTGGCGTCAAGAAGCAAAATGCTACAATGACTACATCTTCGATGCGTGGGGTTTTTTTTGATAGGTCTGAAGCACGTTCAGAGTTGATGCGGCTAATCAAAGATTGAGTTGATAATGTGTCAGTCACATACCCAATCGTAGAGATTTTCCATTCAGTCCAGGGGGAGGGCTTCCACGCAGGTGTACCGCATGTTTTCGTGAGGTTTGGGAATTGTAATTTAAGATGCGAATGGTGCGATACTGATTTTCTAAAATATGAAGAACGGGAGCTTGAATCAATCATAGACGAGGTGCTCTCTTATGATTGCGACCGAGTTATTTTCACAGGTGGTGAGCCTGCTCTTCAAGATCTCTCTACTATCGGATCAAGTCTGAAAAAAGAAGGAATTAATTTGTCTATAGAAACCAATGGTACAATAGAAATTGACCCGATTATAGATTGGATATGTGTCTCGCCTAAGGACCAATTATACCCGAATGCGAAAATCAAACAACGACAGGGCGACGAGTTGAAGATTGTATATTGTGGACAAGATTTGGGAATGTATGATGATTTGAGGATGGGCTTCTTGCACCACTTCATTCAGCCGTGCTACATCGATTCAGATTCAGTGGAAGAAAATGGAATATCATTTCAGGCAGTTGAGAAAGTAGTGAAGGAGTCTAAGGGCTGGAGGCTCAGCCTCCAGACACACAAATGGATGGGGGTGCTCTAATCAGGGCTGTAATGGCACTCTCTGGAGGAATGGATAGCACAGCTCTCCTGATGCATCTTCTAGCAGAAGGTTACCAGACCAGCTGCATATCGTATAATTATGGTCAGAAGCACGTAGTAGAATTGGAAAGAGCTTCTGAAAACATCGCTTATCTGAAATCAGAAGGCTATCTCGTAGAACATAAAATTGTTGATTTATCTTCCACAATTGGTCTATTTCACTCAGCATTGACTACGGATGGTTATGATGTACCAGAGGGGCATTATGAGGAGGAGCAGATGAAGCAGACCGTCGTGCCGAATCGAAATGCCATATTCGCATCCATATTGTATGGGTATGCTCTGTCTACCTCTATCAAGGAAGATAGCGACGTTATCCTAGCTTTAGGCGTACATAGCGGTGACCATGAAATTTATCCAGATTGCCGTCCAGAATTCTATGAGGCCCTCAGCATGGCATTTGAAATCGGTAACTGGGACAGTGATCGGGTTTCCTTTCACCTCCCCTATATCGATGGTAACAAGCAATCCATACTTGGAGATGCAGAGATTTCATTGAATAAATTGAGTCTTGACTTCGATACCGTCTTCAAAAACACGAACACATCCTATAATCCGGATAGTGAGGGCAGATCTTCTGGTCGGAGTGGTGCTGATATTGAACGTATACTAGCATTTCATGCGATAGGTAAGAAAGACCCACTGGAGTACGCTGGAGGTTGGGACTCTGCCCTTAAGCATGCACTGAATGTACAATTAGACTGGGGTGACAGCAATGAATGATAAATCTCGAACGGAAAAAGACTGGAAAGACATGCTAACTCCAATCGAGTACGAGGTGACAAGAAGGGGTGGGACAGAACCTCCTTTCTCAGGCACTCTTTATCTTGAAGATCGGTCAGGATCCTATTTCTGTATCTGTTGCAATCATCTCTTATTCACCTCTGATATGAAATTTGACTCCGGCTGCGGTTGGCCTTCATTCCATACCGAGCATCCTCAAGCGGGAATACGTAGGCTAATAGATCGAAAATATGGGATGGTGAGGGTCGAGGTTCGATGCGGATCTTGTGATGCTCACCTTGGCCATGTTTTCGAAGATGGCCCTAGAAAATATGGCGGTGAAAGATATTGTATAAATTCAGTATCGATGATTTTCAAAGAGAGGGATATAGATGACTAGTAGAATAAGAAGATGGGTCGAAACGGATACTGGGCACAGAGTGCCGAACCACAAGAGCAAGTGCAAGAATATGCATGGACATAGATATCGATGGGAGGTGGAGCTGGAAGGCGATGTTGTATCCCAGGCAGGTACATCAGAAGAAGGTATGTTGATGGATTTCTCAGATATATCCATGATACTGGAGAAATATATCCATGATGTTGTTGATCATGCTTTCATCGTCTATGAAGGAGACATCGACGCAATAAATGCACTTTCGATTATCAAAGGACAAAAAACATTGGAAGTACCATTTGTGCCAACGGCAGAAAATCTAGCCAAATGGGCATTTGAACAGGTTAATCCACACATAAATACAGCATATGGAAATAGGATAAGGCTCCTCTCATTCCACGTTAGAGAGACGCCTAAATCATGGGCTATATGGTCCCCATAATCTTGGACGTAATACGATAGATCGTATATGCGATATTCAATTTTTAACATCTATCAAAGAACATAGACACAATCTACAATTATATCGCCCATTTGATCGCTTAGATTTCAAATGTTTAATTTCGCAAGCAGGGCAGAACCAAATCCATCTAGCGTTCATCTTACGTAGATGTAAGCTGAAGGATCGCCCCATTTCGCGTGCTTCCGGATCATGCCATAGGGCCTCGAGCCTCCTGAATTCTTTACCATGATTTGAAAATCCGAGAGCATGTAAATATTCATGAAAAAGTAAGAAATTTGCATATCTCTCCCATCTGATATTCAGAGCTCTCGGATGGATATCTATACACCTAACACTAACAGGCGATATTTCGTCTGTTTTCTTTACTCCTTTCTTATATCTGCAAACAGCGTGTAGTCTGACAGCATTTTTTCTTAGTTTTCCCAATGGAATTTGAGAGAGCCCTGCTATATGAAGATCTGATAAATCTGGTATATTCATCATTTGTTCGATAATGGACGAACCCATGCCTTCAATTGAAAATGATCGGTCTTGAAGGAGAATTCCGGGTTCTTCAACACCTGTTTCGCTGATTATAGAGATATTACTCCGTATCATCTGATTTCACGTCCTCGAAAGCATCAGCAGCAGACGTAATGACCGAGAGTATTCTGGATATCTCCTCTTCTTTCGGCAGGCCTCGCATTATGATTCGTATCAGGGTATCCTCTATGCTCTTCCTCCTATGATTCTGGGTGGGGACAATCTTCGAAAGTCTACCGACCTCTTCCCTGAATCTTTTTCTGAGACCTGGGGATAGAACTCTGGAGCCTTCGTAATTTCCATCGGTCTCCGAATTTATGAACCATGAATAGCATATTACTGCAACCGCATGACTGAGATTCATTATGGGATAGCCCTCCCAAGTGGGTATCGTCACTAGGATTTCGCATTCCCTCAACTCATCATTCAACAATCCTTTACCTTCCGGTCCGAATACTATGCCGACTTTTCCAGAATCCTCCTCAACCCTGCTTGGAATCTCGTCTGGGAGGAGGAAATGCCTATGATGGGTCTTATCACCGAGCTCCCTCTTTCCGGAGGTTCCAATCACAAGGGAAAGGTCCGAAGTTGAAGACCTCAGATCGTCGTGGAAGGCGACCTTATCTAATATCGAATTAGCATGTTTGGCTCTCTTCCTAGCAATTTCGGTCAGCTCTTCCTCTCTGCCAACTATCCGGAGATCGGTAATACCGAAATTCATCATACAGCGAGCGACTGCACCTATATTTCCTTCATGATATGGCCTGACAAGGATGATGCAAACTCGATTTGCCCACTCGGGAGTGGATTCAATACTGCGGCTGCCCATGGCCCATGGTCGCCATCATGTGGCATGAAGGATGGCGTTAGGTCAGTCGACTTTGCGCTGTTTGTACCTGGTGATATAGCCGGCTATCCAGTTTCGCATCTTCTTATTATCGACATCTGTGAAGCGCTCTACGAGACCCTTGTTCTCGTCAAAATCTGATGTGAAATGATCAGGATACCTCTCAATTAGCCTTAGGGCCCTTATTTTGATGAATGACGGTCTGATATTGCCCATTTCAATCCTCCATTAGCTTCACTTCAATCGGGAATCCTTCTTCCCTGGTGCAGACGACGCGAATCTTCCTTGGCGGCTTCTGCATCCCTCGAGCCCATATCGCATGATTCACGTCTTCATCTATCCAAATTTTCTCATCATCAGAGACCTTCATGTGTCGATGTACGTGCTTTCTTATCTCTGCCATTGCCCGATTAGCTCTACGGCTCCTTGGGACCTTCCAAGCTGCCCTTAGGGGAATCACCATTTCTCTAACTTCGGACATAGCATTCACCTCTGGAGTTTCGATCTACGCCACATGTGACGCTTGGGGTGAGTGGTTACCTTCCTGGCAGTCCTCATCATCACCCATACGGGAACACGCCGATTCTGATTAGTCACCTTGATCAGGCGCTTCTTCTTAGCATAGGGCTTGTGTCTTGCCATATGTTCACCTCAGTATCTAGAGAGCTCCGGATATCTAGCTTCAGCAGCCTCTCTTGCTTCGTGGGCCACGGAATCTACGTATGATTGTCCTTTAGATGAAATTACTTTGCCTAGGTTAACGTTCCCGCCGAGTGTGGTTCTGGGCTCGATGAGACCGCCCTTCTCCAACTGTTGAAGTATGGTTCTGATGATTTTTCTGGAGCCGGACGCTGCAGAATTTGGCTTTACTCCGCGATCCCTCGGACCACCGAATTCATGAGCGAGCCTATTCACTCCTATCGGTCCCTTCATTGCTACTTTACGGAGTACTGCGGCGCTCCTAATGCTCCACCAGTTTTCTTGAACGGGTATTCTTTCCCTGTGTATTCCGGTCTTAACGAAGCGGCTCCACTCGGGCGCATCCACCGTCTTGTCATCCACAAGTCGGCTCGAAAGAGCCTCGATCATTAGATCGGCTGGGATGTCATGTACAGTGGTCATGTCTACACCTGGCAAGCCGCCGACCTTCCGTCCGTATTTAACCGTGATGACATTCCATAATCGTCAGACAGCGCAGCGGGGCCCTAATCCTTAACGAGGTTTCAAAACAGGTTGCGACCAGAGAGTGGTAATGAAGAAAACCCTCTCAAGGAATCCGAACATGCTTAGAACCATGATTGGCCTGGGTATGACCCTTATCCTCCTCCTCGGTTACGCAGTCTATTCAAACACTCTAGATAGCGAATATTATCGATTCGAGACAACTAATGAAGAAATAGTTCTCACAACTGCCGAGCTGGATGGTGACGGGAAGTGGTACGTTACTACGACATCCGCTATTTCTTGGTTGAATATCTCTATGGAGGGGCTTTCAGAGGGGTCCGAAATGATCGTATCTTCAAGTTCTATCCCATTCTACACGAGTGAATCATTGGGTGCAGATAATGCTGGTCGGATGTTTACCTGCAAGGATATTGATGAGGATTTTGAGTTAATTGTTGAGTCCTGTGATCTAGATTTCTCACATGAATCGCTAGAGGCAGAAGGAATTGTAGAATTCAAATCGATTGTGGAAATCGAGCTTCCTCTGGGCGGAGTAGGATATATCGAGGCTGACGATTATGATAGCGCATTTGAGAAAGCAACAGAACGTTTATCGGAAGCAGAAGGAATAACTACGTGGTCAGTAGAGGTAAGAAAATCTGGAGAAATCGTCAACCTTACTGATGCACCTGAGATACACGTTGTTACTCATGAGCTAGTTAGCGTTGAGGAGTTTAAGCTCGACCCGATTACCGAAACACTCTATGGGCTAGCCTCTTTGATCGGATGCTTCACCATGATGATCGTCGTACCCATGATTGCCTACTTCTCCAGTGTCGCTCGGCAGAAGAAAGAAGATAGGATAAGAGCTGAAAATCCGCCCCCGGCAGACTAGTTCCCGAACTTCTCTATTGCATGCATTAGTGAGTCTAGCACGCCATCGAGCCGCTCTGAAAGGCCTTCTTCTACAAGATCGTCGTCCGAAAGGTGGGTTCTGCCACCCGGAATGGCTACTTGCTCGGGTGTACACCATCCGCCAAGCCATCTCACAACATGACGCATGTGATTGAGTGAGGATGTGTTAGAAACTCCACCTAGCATGCTGACAAGCGCGAATGGCTTACCTCCAACCTGATCTTTGCCCAACCAGTCTAGTTGTAATTTCATTGTACTGCTCATGGTTCCGTGATATTCGGGTGTAATGAGTATGAAGCCTTCTGAAGATTCGGCCATGCTGCGGTATTCTGATACCGATTCTGAATCCCAACACCCAGGGGAACCTATCAAGGGGAGAGTTGTGATATCGTTGCGGAATACATCGCAATCCATCCCTTTTGATTTTGTCCTTGCAACTATTGTTTGAGCGACAATGCCTGTGGACCCATCTAGACCATAGCCGCCGGAAATTACCAACACACCCATGTTAATGGGAATACCATCGTCAATATTGTAGTTGCGCAGAAGAAGACATCCTTCAAAATAGTAAACCTACTCGGTGGAGTACATGGAGTTCTTCGAAGGTCATGCAGAAATGGAAAATCTTCTCGAGGAGGAGCCGGCCAGAGTCGTCAATGAACTCCGAAATAGAGTACAGGACGATCTTGCCTCGAATGGACATGCATGGATAATGGTAGGCCGTGGTTTGACGAAACTTGGATTCGAAGAACAAGGACTAGAGTCCATTTCATACGGGGAGAGTCTACTTAGC
>Ga0181379_1000046_pt1 | contig 55626 bp, 44 predicted proteins | sample 2SPOviralmetaG_FD_130115 | JGI IMG/M metagenome (GOLD analysis project Ga0181379, IMG submission 130115) | Marine viral communities from the oligotrophic San Pedro Time Series (SPOT) site, San Pedro Channel, CA, USA - 2 SPOT_SRF_2009-07-10 | ecosystem: Environmental > Aquatic > Marine > Strait... | reverse complement strand
TCGGCGGCGGCGGCGGTGGCGCCTTGCCCTTCTTCGGCGGCGGTGGCGGTGGCGCCTTGCCCTTCTTCGGCGGCGGTGGCGGTGATTCCTTCGTCTTCTTCAAACGGGCTGCCAATTCATAGTCCTCGTTTGCGACTGCCTCTGCTATTTTCTCATCGATTCCGGGGGGTAGAGGAGGTGTGTCCGGCATGGCAGTCGTCCCCCTAGGTACACGCACGCGATTTCAATGAATCGGGTCTCAGGCGGGTAAAGCGATCAGCGAATGGATGGGTATTGGCTCTATTCTATCGCGCCCGTTCAATCCAAGAAGCTCGATTACAAAGCATGTGCCAACGGTCTGGGCCCCAGTTCCTCCGATGAGGGAAATTGCGGCTTGGATGGTGCCTCCTGTTGCCAGAAGATCATCCACTATGATGACGCGATCTTTGTGATCGAGTGCATCCTTATGCATTTCCAGGGTGTTTGTTCCGTATTCGAGTTCATAAGCCACAGAAAGGGTATCAGAGGGTAGTTTTCCAGGCTTCCGGATGGGGATGAATGGACAGTCTAGCTTTGCTGCCAAAAGAGGGCCGAAGATGAACCCCCGAGCCTCTGGGCCTGCGACAGCTGTTGGTTCGGCCTCTACAACTGACTCTGCAAAGGATTCCGTGATCTGCTTCATAAGGACTGGATTGGATAGTACGGGGGTTATGTCCCTGAACTGTATACCGGGTATAGGAAAATCAGGTACCGTCCGTATGCATCTTTCCAACGCTTCATGCATGTCCATGATACCACCTTTGTGCCGCCCTGGGGCACAATGGCCCCAGGGCGGTTCGGGTTATTTCTTCACCACTCAAAATATCGCACTGAAGATTGCCTCAAAGGTGGTCTGATCACCAGGTCCTAGATAGAACATGGTCATGAGTACGGCAATCCCCCACATGACTGGATTGATTTCACTGGTCTTCTGCGTACCGATCTTGATGGCGACGTATGTGATGACGCCCCATGCGATTCCGTCTGCTATCGAGTAGGTGAAAGGCATGAGCACGATCGTTAGGAACGCTGGAAGAACCATCTCGTTGTCATTCCAGTCGATGTCAACGACCGATTTCATCATCATGGCGCCGATGATCACCAGAGCACAGGCCCCCGCATAGGTCGGTATGGCCTGGAACAGGTCGGACAGGAAAAGGCCGGACAGCATCAGAATGCCGACTGTGACGGCCACGAGGCCGGTCTTGCCGCCCTCTTCTACACCTGCACCCGACTCGATGTAGGTCGTTGTGGTGCTGGTTCCCGCGAGGGCTCCGACGATTGTCGCTGCTGCATCCGACATGAATGCCTCGTCGCTGTTCATGAGCTGGTCGTCAGCGTCAACGTAGCCGGCCTGACGGCCTACTGAGTAGAGGGTGCCAGCGGTATCGAAGACATCGACGAAGAAGAAAGCAATGAGTACGAGCAGGAATATGTCCATGTTGTCGGCCACTGCAGAGAGGGTGTCGCTCGAGAATACGGCGAACAGGGTCTCCTCTGGCAGTGATGGCATGCTCACGATGGACCCGGGGTCGGGTGCAGATGAGTACATGCATGCGTCTCCTGTTTGGGCTGTGGGTGGGCAGTTCCATCCAGCTCCCCCATATCCTGAGGGGTCGTTGTATGGATCGTATGCCTCGAATATCCAGCCCCAGACCGAGGCTCCCATTATGCCCCAGATCATGGCGCCCTTGATACCCCGCGCCATGAGGACCGTGATTAGCACCAATCCGAGCATTCCGATCAATGCCCCGTGATCTAGGCCCCACGTCTCATGAGGCCCGATGTTCACCAGGGTCGCTGGGTCATCCCAGACGACACCTATCTCTCTGAGGCCGATGATTGCTAGGAAGGATCCGATTCCGGCTCCTGTTGCGATCTTGAGGTCCTTTGGTATGGCGTTGATCATAGCCGTTCTAGCGCCTACCTGTGGGAGGGAGAGAATCAGGAATAGGACCCCTTCGAGGAAAACAGCGAGTAGGGCTACTTCCCAGGCACCCATGTGCCAGTCGACTCCAGGGATTCCGCTCGGTACGACTGTCTCGCCTAGCATCCCGTCGCCTTGGTCCCACACAGTTCCTACGACTGTGAATGTGAAATAGGCGTTCAAGCCCATTCCCGGAGCGAGGGCGAAGGGCAGATTGGCCCATAATCCCATGACTATGCATCCTACGAATGCTGCGATCGCGGTCGCGAACAAAGCGTCATCGAAGGGTATGCCTGTTAGGGCAAGCATCGACGGGTTCACGAATAGGATGTAAGCCATCGTTAGGAAGGTGGTTATCCCTGCTCTGATCTCTGATGATGCGGTTACGCCATTGGCGCTGAGTCCGAATGTTCTGTCTAGTATGTTGTCTACTGCGCTCATAATTTAGTCTCCTGAGGAAGCCTCTTAGTCGACGCTTATACCTATACGGCATATCAACGATTCGTCTGTCATGCGTCAGTATCGATGACCGTGTCTCTGCCATTTTCAGGTATTATTATCTGAAACGGGGGAGTCTCGCCGAAGCTTCTTGCGAAGTCATCAACATCCTCGTCAGGAGTGTGGAATAGAACGAGGTGCTTCGGTTTGCAGTCTAGAGCAAATTGAATTAATTCGGTTTTCCCAGCATGGTTCGAGAGGTCGAACCGATCTATTTCTAGATCTATTTTCGTCATTTTTCCAAAAATTGGAAGCATCCCGGTATCCAAGAGTGACCTTCCGCCGGAACGATCTGCCTGATACCCCGTGAGGAAGATTGCATTGGCAGAATCGTGTCTAAGACGATTAAGATACCATATTGCAGGGCCGCCGTCTAGCATACCAGATGTGGTAACAATCACGTCGGCCTCTAGAGCTTTGAAGCGATCCGACTTTCCACGCACTCTTTTTGACCAGCGATATGCTCTCTCAAAGGCAGAAGGGTCACTCAGATAGGATGGGTTATCGATCCAGATTTGGGATATTCTCGTTCCCATTCCATCATAATGTACATTCAGCGAAGGATCGTTCTCATAGAGAATCTTGATGATGTCTTGGCCTCTTCCTGAGGCGAAACTGGGAATAATGGCAGTACCGCCGCGAGATCGTATTTCCTGAACTCTTTCAACGAGTCTCTTTTCTTCTTCTAATCTATCGTTGTGATCTCTTGCGGCGTATGTTGCCTCCATGACCAGGATGTCGCATTTGATGGGTTTGGCGCCGAGGACATTTGGACTGTTTCGTGTATCGATATCTCCTGTCCAGAGTATTGTCAGATCTTCCTTCCTCAGTTCGACCATGGAAGCCCCAGGAACGTGGCCTGCGAGATGGAGCGTGCAGTTCCATCCGTCCAATTCGAATGCCTCACCATGATCGTGGGTTTGCCAGGAGTCGAGGGCATCGTCGATATCTCTCTTATCCCATGTCAGGGGATAGCCCTCTATGCTGGAAACTTTGTAGGTGTCTCTCCACATGATTCCGGACAAATCCGCTACAAGAGGAGTGGCGTGTAGTTTGGCATTATGGTGGCCTACCAACCACGGTGCCATGCCGATGTGATCGATATGTGCATGCGTAATTATTGCATTATTCACATGGGGCGAGGGGGATGGATATCTGGGGGGCCTCGAAGCTGCTAGCCCATAATCAATCAAAATTCTTTCAGTTCCTTGCGTTTCGATAGTACAACCCACGTTTCCAACTTCCCTCGCACCCCCTAGAAAGTGGAGCCATACTCTGGGCATGCTTTGTTATTCGAGCCGGAGTTCATGAAACCTCGGACCCACCCCCTAATTTCTAGTAGAATTATAATTCATTTGAACCAAGAAAAAATAAATCGAGATAATCATCAGCAATTAATTCTCAATATGGATTCTGGTTTATGATTATTGAGTTACTAATTGTTACATCAAACAAAATGAATTGTAACCTCCACTGGAAGACGGGGGGTGGGTATCAATGAAAAAGGATGTTCAACGTGAGATCTTCATGGCGAGGTCGCCCGGACATAATCTAGTTCTTGATGAGCTCAGATGTTTTGGCTGCGCCGCATGCATAGCAGCATGCCCCATTGATGTATTAATTTTAGAGCCTCCCATAATAGCAATCCGAGAAGAATCCTGTACGCATTGCGAGATCTGTATACCCACCTGCCCCGTCCACGCACTTTCAATCATGGAAGTATGATCATGAGAATTTTGGTGAAAGGAATTACAATCCGACATCTGGCATTTGCTCTTGAGGCACTGGTTAGTGAAGATGACGTACAAATTCACATAATCACCGAAGAACCAGAAATCGGTCTTTCCCAATCTTTGCAACCCGGATCAAAAATGAACTCCCATCCAATCCTGAAAATTTTGGTTAGACACTTTCCTCGAGACGTGGATATGAACACATTTGTTCGGGGCATGTGGATTTCAAGAGCCCTAGGAATCGAATCTGCAGAACGTGGGGCTCTGATTCACTTGCGGAGCTCCCTAATTCTAATCACGGACAAGACCTTCCAAATTGTTGGCGCGGGGCAGATATCCAACGATCCAATTGTTTTCGATTATATCTATGAACCAGAATTCAAAGAGTCAGAAAAATGGTTCGGAGCCTCATTTTCATGCCCCTGCAGTGAAGAAAAGTGCCTATCCAGGGGCGATGGAACGTGTGAGTATTGGTCCAAGAAACCAATTCAAACGAAAACAGCATTAGAAACCTCGATCTGGCTCGGAAAAGACCCACATGAAACCGTTTCAGTCGAACTCGAAAAGGGAATCGCAGATGCGAGAGAATTTTTAGAATCCCCGAAATACTCCTAATACCATTGTCCCCTGTGCAAACACGTGGTCGGCGTTGAGAGCATAGTGCGTAGAAATATCCCAAGGCACGCCTTGCTCATAGATCCGGCTGACCAATCCCCTGATGTCGCTGCAAAACGCGCGATTGCAGGCGCGATGGCAGGATCTTCAATGATCCTGATAGGAGGCTCGTCTGGCACAGATTCAGATAACGTGGATCGAACTGTAGTGGCAATCAAAGAAGCATTGGAACTGATAGAGTGGGCAGCAACTCAAGATTCCGATGCACAAAACCAAGAGAGAATACCCATCATACTCTTCCCCCAGGGGGCAAACGCACTGTCCCCCAATGCTGATGGAATCACCTTCATGATGCTGATGAACAGCACAGATCCAAGGTTCTTGATCGGAGAGCAAGTCGCAGGCGCGCCCTTCATCAAAAAAGTAGGAATTGAACCGATATCTATGGGCTATGTGATATGTGCACCAGGCGGAAAAGCAGGCGAAGTGGGCAAAGCGGATTTGATCAAACCCGAAGATGTGGGGAGAGTGGCATCATATGCAGCAGCGGCTGAATTGTTCGATTTCAAGCTACTATATTTGGAGGCAGGAAGCGGGGCATCGACACCAGTTTCTCCAGATCTCATCTCCGCCGCTCGTAGCAGTACCGACATACCCATCGTGGTGGGGGGCGGCATTAGAGACGGTGCCACTGCCAGAACTGCGGTAGAGGCCGGTGCCGATTGGATTGTAACAGGTACACTGGGCGAGGAATACGCAGATGCGGACGAGCTCCGGGAAGTGCTATCCGAACTCATAATATCCATGCGATTTACTGATTAGGCCTGATTTTATCTGCGACGGCACTCATTGAGAACAAGCGAACTCCCGCTCAAGATCCAACAGGGCCGTTAGCAGAGTCTCTTCTTTTTCCCTGAGACGCGCCAACTCTTCATCCCCCCCTCTTCCTTTGCCTTCTTTCACAGATAAGATGGAAATTTCACTTTCCAATTGTTTGATTCTATCTGCCATTTCTACCTTGGTCGAGGATATCCCCCGAACCCCCCTCATTTTGGCGATTTCAACCTCTAGTTGCCTTGCCTTGATTTGCGCCTCGTTTAACTCGGCCTCGGAAGCTGCCAAATCATCCCAAGTTTTGAGCACTTCTTCAACAAGCGTCTCTTTTGGAAAACTGGACAATCTCTTTTTGTGATCTACGGAATTCACCTCGTTTGCATCCACATTAATCACCGACGTTAACACCGCCCCGGCGATACACGATATGGACTTTACATTAACTTTAGATGTTTAACGAGTTCAAGTCATGATCTCAGATCTCAGATCATTTGCGATTTGTATGGCGGCATTGTAATCACTAAGAGTGTCTATTTCAGTCCACAGAACCCCATCGGTGCTAACACAATATACTGCTAACTTGCCCGTGGCTCTGTCGATTGCATCTTCGTAATACATATCAGTCCCTCCATTTCTCAAAATATCCTCAGTGCTTTTCACGAATTCTACTATATCTGTTTTGGAAAGCCTCAGGATTCCAATATATTCACCTGCGCTCTCCTCGATATCGAGGGATTTGTTGACTCGTGTAACTATGCCGTTGGTGTTTACATAAACCTTCATCGACTCTTCGTCAACTTGGTTGTGATCGTCAACCATCATGAAGCTTTTTTCACTAACCTTCATTCTGTCGACAGCAAGCTGAATTATCCTCTTGCTTACGACTAGGTCTGAGTTCATGATAAGGGTACTATCATCCAAAATATCCCTTACAAGATAACAAGTGTAAATGTTATTCATGGTTGCAAATTCGTTATTACTCAAAGTTTCTATATGCATACTAGAGACTCTGTGTTTTACGAAGTCTTCAATCACACTCCCAGCATGACCAGTCACAACCACAGCGCTCTCAAAACCACACTGTTCCAGAATTTGTAAATTCCTCTCCAACATCGTGATTCTACCATCGATAGGAAGACATGACTTTGGTAGTTGCACGGTCAACTCCCCCAATCTGGAGGACATACCTGCTGCGAGGATTATGACTTTCAGCGTATCAACTGGCATGGTCTCACATCATTGACAACACATAGGCGATCAGAGTAGTCTCGGGGCAAACCCTATTGTCAACATTTTGGATAGGCAGTCTCTAAGACATGTCTATGTCAGGAACCCAAAGGAGGAAGGATAGTTTGGAAGACGTAAACCCTGGCAAAGTGCCCCCTCTCCTCAGGACCCACTTACTTTTGAAGCGGTTTTTTTTCTCCTACATGCCATGGGCTGTGTACTGGGCTCTCTACTTTGGCCCGTGGACATGGTTGTTCAGAGGGTTAAGTTGGATTGTTCCAAAAGAAGCGAATCTGGTCATTTTTGGCTCCAATGAAGGCAAGCATTTCTCCGATAACTCGAGGTCTTTATTTGAGTACACCCAAGTCAATGATGAACCGATCAGGGCCGTGTGGTTTACCAATAACAAAGAAGTTTACAGACAGATTGAGGAAAAATACCCTGGCAAAGTCGTGATGTCCCCTAGCTTCAGGGCCTCGTTCCTCTATCTAAGAGCGGAGCAGGCGGTTATTTCATTTGGATATCAGGATTTGTGCAAGATGCCATGGATACCATCCATAAAAGTGAATCAACTTTGGCACGGGGTACCATTAAAAAAAATTGGATTACTAAAAACTAGTCAACGAACATCCGATGATTATGGCCCTACTTGGAGAATTTTCATGAAGTGGATACATAAGATAGACCGCTTCTTTGTAGCATCTGAGTATGAACTTAAAATTTATACCAAGGCCTTCGGAATACCTGAAAATCGATTCATTATCTCAGGAAATCCAAGAAATGACAAGCTCTATTCGCATAAAAAAGCCAACAAAAAAAAGAATAACGGCAGAACGATCCTATATGCTCCTACGTTCAGGGTTGGAAAAGGAGACGCTCATGATCAAGAATCAATACTCATGCATCCTAAAATAGACGAAAGGAGGATGCATGAATTTCTGGTGGAAAATGATGCCAAACTCATTATTAGGCCCCATTGGGTGTCGACCACCCCTGAGCCTACATCCGACAGGATTACGCGCGTAACCCACGATGATGAGCCAGATCTTAACGAACTAATGATCAAATCAGATGTTCTTGTGACAGATTATTCCAGTGCTTACATAGATTGGTTGATTCTAAACAGACCAGTGGTATTTTCACCTTATGATCTCATGGCATACACCAAAAATTACGGACTTCTTGATGACTACGAGGAATTGGTACCTCCACCGATATGCCACGCCCCCAATGATCTATTTTCGGCTATGGCGGAGGCCTTGGAAAACCCATCAATTTATGCCGATCATCGGGAAAAAATGAAACAACTGTACCTAGGAGATATAGCTGGAGAGGCATGTGAGAGAGTTTTCAAACATATATCGCAAGATATGTGAATATCAGAACCACCTTGACATCGTTAAGGAAATCCCCAATTTAATTCGTAGAATTACATTTGCTTGAGGCGCGACCCTCATCTCTGCCCTGCCTTCCTTACGAAAAACCACATGGACTGGATACTCAGGCGGATCAAAGGCAGTTTTCCTTTAATGATAGAAACTGTCCAACTGAATCGCCCCCCCACCACCAGCGCCCGTGAATTAGGAGATCAGAGAGATGGATATCGAGTATCAAAGAATCATGGGAGGTAATTTCGGGGACGATATGAACTCTTGGTTCTGGGATAGATTGAGTCCGGGAGGGTGGAATGAGACGGAAAACACCTTGCTGGGAATCGGCTCATTATTGGGAAGAGATAGAGATTCAAAAAAGAGGTATCACGTAATCGGCTCGGGAGCTGGTTATAGATACCCTCTAGATCTTTCATCTTCTAAACACTGGAATTTCCTAGCCGTCAGGGGCCCTCTAACAGCACTCGCTCTCGGCCTTAGTGAGGAAAAAGGATGTACTGATACAGCCATCCTTCTCGCTCTTATTTCAGAATTCCAACCCTTACCAGAAGAGGAAAGGGAAGGAATAATTTTCATACCACATCATGGGGCTGCTGAAAATTGTGAATGGAATAGCATTTGTGAAGCTGCAGGCGTCAAATATATTGATCCAAGAATTGAATCAAAAGAAGTAATAGAAACGATAAGAAGATCAAAATTAGTACTTTCTGGAGCTATGCATGCCGCTATCATTGCTGACACTTTCAGGGTCAAGTGGCTACCAATCACTACTTCTAGCACCATCAATCACTTCAAATGGTTGGATTGGACAATTTCGATGAACGTCCCATACGATCCCGTTTTTGTTGGTCCCGGATCTTTGGGCGGAAAAATTCAGCATCTTGTCTACAAATATTCTTGGGCTTCTCAGAAAATACCAGAAAATCGCAAAAAGGCAATTGCTTACCTCAAAAAAAGGAATCGGCCAGGAACTTTCCAAAATCTAAAAGCCGGTCTGATATGGAAATTAGGAACTTATGTAGAAAAAGGCCTGCGTTCTAGACCACTCTCCAAGGTAGGTAAACGAATGGATAACAAAGCTATGAATGACGCAAAGAGGACACTAAGGGCAGCATCCAAGTCTGAGGGTACCTTAAGCGATGATAACACATTCAAGCTCAGACTGACAATAATGGAAAAACACCTGAACACCATCATATCCATTAAAACCGATGAAAATCAAAGTAATTAGATACACCACTCTAAGTCTACGGAGCCCCTTGTCATTTCTTCATCCAGGAGCAATCTGACTAATTTTGTCACAATAGTGATACACACACCCTCCGAGGCAATGTCATGCTGAAGAAGACGGTGATGCTCCATTATTGGAGGGTCCAACAAAGCCAAACCCTCATTTCTATGGCCTTCTGGGTCACGACTCTTACCCTGCTGACATGGCCCTACGTAAAATGGCGATTTGATTCGAATACAGAGCTCTTCGGAGTTTCGATGACCTATTGGGGATTGCTGTCGATAGGAGCCTTTGTAATCGGATGTGTCTTGCTAATAGGATGGATGTATGACGCTATATTCTCCCTTTGGAGAGCCCATATCTCAGTGATTCAGGAAAGGAATCCCTATACTACCTACATGCTCAATGGGCCCATTGGTGCGATACTTGCTCAAACAAATGAAATCCTCAAAAGGCTCTCGGACGATGAAGAAATCAGGAAGCACACTGACTTTGTCGATAGATGGTTGAAATGGAGTGGTGAACAGGAACTCTGGAAAAGAACTATGGATGGTTTTACAGAAGTGATGGGTGATGAGAGCCCGGTAATGCTTCACATAGAGGAAGACAACGATACTTGGATAAAATAAAGATTTGAGTGCCAGCAAAGGTTCGATTCAAAGGGTTTCGATATGAAGGACGTTCCAATAATTGGATCATTCTTACTGGGAGCACCGAAATGTGGGACAAGTTGGCTTGCTGACGTTCTATCGCAACATCCTGAGATATGCATATCGAACCCAAAAGAGCCGGATATTGTAGCCACACACAAGGGAACTTTTGTGAGAGACGACTCGAGTCTGGATCTATCGGAATACGGTGATTTCTTTCAAGGGGAGGGTGTAAAAGTAGATTGTTCTGTCCATGCTTTTTCTTGTCCAACAGCGCCCTCAAGAATAAACAAAATTTGGCCGGATGCGAAATTTATCGTCTCCCTGAGAGACCCCATAGAGAGAGCAGTCTCTCAATGGAATCATGCTCTTGACTACAGTGATGACAAGAAGGCCGGTGTGGATTGGAGCGAATTCTCTACAGCTTGGGCTGACCCTAGATTAAGATGTGATTCCTTGTATGGTGAGTCTCTAAAAAATTGGTTAACCTTTTTCCCAATCGATTCTTTTTTGATCATTGAAACAAAAGTCATGCGCAATCTCCCACATCAAGTTTTGAAGGATATTTGCAATCATATTGGGGTAAGTGAATACCGATTTAATCTAGATTTAGTAAAGGGCCACAATCTTGCAAGTCAAAGAAGGACGATCAATTTCCTCGGCAAATGTATACGAAATTCCGCAAAGGCGACTCCTCGAGTACTCAGAGAAAGAATTGCGAGCCAATTGCAAAGACGGGGCATTAACATTTACAAGACTAAGTTTTTGTCAACCAGGACATCGGGTGGCAGGATCATCACGGATAGTGAGAGAGATATGGCGAAGCAGAGTCTTGTGGAAGACCAGTATCTCTTAGAGGAATTGACAGGGCTCAATAATCTCATACAGTGATCTCACCTTTTTTCTGTTCACTGGCCTGTTCGACCCTAATGATTTTCCAATCTCAATACTGGTGCCAGCAGTTTTTCTAGTCTTGATGAATATGAACTGATTGCGATGGGAGACAACCAAATTATCACCTCAACCCTAGCTTTCTCATAACCGCTAAAAATAGTGATAAAGACCAGAGCCGCATTGACTCATAACGGGTCAACGGCGAGACATGAGTGTCCTCATATGTTCGCAATAAGAATCTTTTTTTCGCCCAATCCCCATTCAAGATTTTCTTGATAGAAATCATTCCAGCTGCTATCTCATGATACTTCTTCCTGTCAAGACGGTAGAGAAGTAATTCACTTCTAGCCCTGTCTCTTTCTATACCAGCTCGATCAGGATGGTGCACGATACAGTCTGGAGCCCATTTTACATTGTATCCAGACTCGATAGCCCTCCAGGCTAAATCTGTGTCTTCTCTATGAATGTAGTATCTTTCATCGAAGCCATCTAAATATTCCAGCACGACTCTTCGATAAGCCATATTCGCAGTTTTGAAACGATTCCACCGGTCCTTTGGGTGAGGATCCATGTTTGACAATTTACCGTCAATCTCTGTCGTTACGCTACCTTCGATAACATGAACAGAACTTTCTTCAAAGTTCAATAGGATTTTTTCGATCCAATTGTCCATGGGAACACAGTCGTCATCTGTGAAAGCCACAATTTCAGCGGAACCCTTTCGCCAACCCTTGTTGCGAGAGATGGCAGGACCCAGATCTTCCTCTGAATCATCGATGATAGTTATCGATCTCGGAGGCACGGTTTGAGACTGCAACGCCGAGAGACACCTATCTAATGCATCTTTTCGATTGAAAGTAGGGATTACCACATCCACTGCAAGATCAGAGTTTGAAGGTTCGATGCCAATCATGACTCATCCTTATCTTCGATATGTAGCATGACTGTCCCTCAAAGCCCGACCGTATCACCATTGTGACAGAATGAGTTGGAAACTATCATTCTCTAAAAGCAGAAATAACTCGAGGATCTGTTGATTCGGAAGGATCGATCTCATTCATCGATGAAACCACCACGAACCTTCTTTTCACACCGTGTCGGCTGCCGAAGTTGGAGTATACGTACTCCATAGCACCACTCTCATCATCAGCTACCAAATCCATAGTAAAAGGCTGATTTTTCACACCGCTTCGAAACGTCCCAACTGCTCTAAACGCCTTGACCATGACCGCCCGTCGAGGGAACCTGATTTAATCCGCACGGATGCTTCGAACCACTCTACAACAAACCATCTTTCCATCTAATACCCCCATCGTTTAGAATAGATGCCCTGCAACAGGCACCCATGGAACCAGATGAAGCAAGGCGAATCTCGCGCCTCATCGAAGCCAATCACTCCAGACAGGAGGCCCTTAGAGCCCAACTAGAGAGGCTTTCAGCACTACTGGATGAACAAACCAGGGCTCAGGGAACGCTCGAAGCAGCTGCGTCGCAACCCAACAAACGCACGCTCATACCTCTCGGAAGCGGCGTTCAGATTCCAGTGACAATCGAAAAAGGAGCACTCCCCATCATAGATATTGGCTCAGGAGTCCAAATAGAAACAACTCACGACAAGGCTATTGAAATGCTGAATCAGAGGAATACAGAGCTAACAAATTTGATCGAAAACATGGTCGAAGAATCGAGAGCAATCGAATCCACAATTCTAGAACTCACCACCCAAATCGAAAAACATCAATCGGACACTAATTTGGAAACGCCAATAGAATCACCGGATCAAGAACCACCACAGAACCAACCAAAGAAGCGAACTCCAAGACGTAAGAGAGGAACAGAGCTAACGCTCGACGACTGAGGTGAATATATGGGCTTCCTAAGTCGGTTTAGGCGCAACACCAAAAGGATTGAGAATCCAGATCTCCTAGCCGGGGATCAACACGAAGAGCCAGAAAATCGTATCATCGATGAGTCATTGGAATCCCCCCACCCGCAGAATCAAGACAATCGTGGTGGTGAAAGCGAATGGGAATCCGATGAATCTCTGGGCTCGATTGAAACCCCTTCTGATAAACGAGCGAGACGACTCAAGGAGCGAACCTCGAAGACAATCAAGGCTCCTGTGAAATACGCTCCAGAAATCAAGACGTCTAAATTGGTTCCAAAACCATCACAGGGTCTTTCTATCGATCTCAATAAAATAGTGAACCAGCCTTCTCGAAGAAGGATATCAGAAACACCTGTCTTTGAAGAAATAATGTCAGAACTCGAGACCACCTTGCTCGAAGCGGATATGGGACACATCGCTGTTGACGCAGTGCTTGCTGAGATGAGATCGAAACTCATAGGCGCACCCCTCCCCAAGAAAGGAGACGTAGGAAATCTCCTAGACGCAACGCTTGTTTCTGCGTTGGATTCGCTGTTGAGAGTTTCATATTGGGACTTCGACCAGACCATCGAAACACTACTCGCCGAGGATCCGCCAGTAGTCATAATGCTCGTTGGCGTAAATGGAACTGGCAAGACAACCACGGCAGCAAAGATATCCTACAGATTAATCCAACGAGGCCTATCCGTAGTTTTAGGAGCAGCAGATACATTCCGTGCGGGCGCAATAGACCAGTTGAGCGATCACGCCGAACGAATCGGCGCACGTTGTGTCAAAAGTCAGAGAGGAGGAGATTCCGCCGCAGTGGCTAGAGACGCAATAGACAGTGCCAAAGCGAGAGGCGATGACGTGGTCGTGATCGATACTGCGGGCCGAATGCAGAATAAAACCAATCTAATGCAGGAGCTGAAGAAGGTCCACAGAGTAGCATCCCCGCATATTGTTCTGTTCGTGGGCGATGCGTTGGCAGGAAACGATGCTGTTGAGCAAGCAACAAAATTTCAATCAATATTACATTTCGACGGTGCTGTTTTGACTAAGTTAGATACAGATGCAAGAGGCGGTGCAGCCCTTTCAATCGCCCATGCTACGAATAGGCCGATCGTACTAGCCGGCTCCGGCCAGGAGTACCAAGATCTGATAGATTTCGAACCAGTGCACTTTCTATCAAAATTACTTTCTGAGGACATCGACCCCTCTGTATTCAGTATCTTTGGAGTTGATGCCTGATGAGCGATACACCATGTGCATTGATCGCACTAAGAGACCCAATAACCACGGGCCGTTTGAAAATGATCCTGAAACAAAGGGGATGGACCACTGAGTCCACATCAAGCAGCGAGGACGCCGTCTCCATATACAGAGCGATACGCCCGAGGGTTGTGTTCTTGGGAATAGACTTGCCACCAAATGATGGACATGATACCGCTCTTCAGATAAGGGCTGATGACAACCAAGGAAGAATAGTCATAATCACTCCTAAAAATAGGGCAGAGGTAGCAAATAAAACATCCATCTCAATCGGTGCTCTGGCTACCTTGATCACCCCTATCATCGCCTCAGATGTCGAAACTGCGTGGCCCAAGATAATGGGGGTAATACCTCCTGCTCCGGGCCTGGCAAATTTCCAACCACCGCTGCCAGAACCACCACCCCCATCACTGGAGCCCCCGGCGATGCCGCCCCCAATGCCGGTCAACCCTGCCTCGCTCGCACCAGCAGAAAAACCGAGGAAAAAGGGACGTTGGATCATCCGTTTCACACTGCTGATCATCACTATCGGAGCGTCTGTCGCTGGGGCGATATACGCTGGATACATCCCTATTTGATAATGAGATCAGTCTTCTACAGTAATCATCCTTATCGCGTCTACAGCCATGCTACCCTCAGGCGCCTGAACGATTTCAATCACCTTGACCCGCGAGTCGTTCAGAAGTTCAGCATCTCTCATCAACACTCTCAATCGAATACGCCACCTGAACACGATCTCCCTGAGAATAAGGAAAACTATCAGGAAGAGAACTAGAACAGCTGACATATCTGTGAGCATGGATTTCATGCGGAGGTCTCCTCAGCATATTTCTTAGCAGCAGCCAAGGGCTCGGCGTTTCTGATGATGCCCGACCCCACAATCACTGCATCGGAACCAGCCGCAATCGCCTCTCTGGGGTGCCCATATCTCTGGCCCATGCGCGCCTCTCCTGAATTCAGATTGATGCCTGGTGTCAGAATCATCTTATCGCTCCCCACCAAACTTCGTAATTCGGAAATATTTCTCGGATTGCTCCCATTCCCTATGAAACCACAGACACCATCCATTCCACGGCATGAGTCCACGACCTTCCTGCAGTACTCTTCATCCAATAGATTGCCTGAACTGGACATTTGCGCCAAAACAGCAACCGAACCCCTCCTACCACATTCCCTCCAAGCATCGTGAATACCCTCTACGATATCAGGCCCAGATATTCTATGCGCGGTCACCACATCAGCCCAATCAGCTATTCTTTGATGTCCGAGCATCTGGATTTTTGACACGTGACCTATGTCAGCGAACTTCCTATCCTCAAACAAAAGAATACCCATTTTCCTAGCCGGCCGGACCACTTCATCCATCCACCTATCTAGATCAAAGTCGTGTATCCCATCAACGTGAGTCTTCAACATGCAGATGTGACGCCCCACTTCATTGAGGATATGCGAAATTTCAGAGATTGTGAAGAGGTCCGCTGCAAGTATCACACGAGTCCCCTTCTCTTCCATCGATAAACGAATTTCATCGACGGATAGACATGCATAACCAGCACTCATCCTAACGTCCTCTGATGGTCAGTACCTCAAGGTTCCCGAGAATTGTATTGGAACACGTTTAAATTAGACCCCAATTAGTCAACCATGGGTTGTATAGCCCAGAGTTGATTAAATGTCTGTCGGAATAGAGCCAATGGGGGAAATGGTCCTCCTAGAGATGGAAAACGCACCAGAGAAGACCGAGTCGGGACTCTTACTCCCTGAGGAAGCCCGTGAGAAGATGAATGTTGGAAAGGTGGTGGCTACAGGGCCGGATGTCGAGGGTCTCAGCATCGGTGATCGAGTCATCTACCGCCAGTATAGCGGTACAAAGGTGGAATGGCTTGGGATAGAATACATGTTGATAAAATCCGAAGATCTCCAGGCTAAGGTACTGGACCTCTGAACAAAAGGAGTTGAAATGAATGGCAAAACAAATGTTGTATGGAGAAGAAGCACGAAGAAAACTACTCGAGGGTATCGACTCAGTTGCGAATGCGGTAAAAGTCACGCTTGGACCCGCCGCCAGGACAGTCGTACTAGAGAAGAGTTGGGGTAGCCCGACCATCATAAACGACGGCGTCACCATTGCCAAAGACATATCTCTAGCCGATCCCTTTGCCAACATGGGCGCCAAACTAGTCCAGGAAGTTGCGAGCAAGACCCAGGATAATGCTGGGGACGGCACCTCAACGGCCAGCATCCTCGCTCAGGCGCTCTGTCACACAGGACTTCGTAATGTCACTGCCGGGGCAAGCCCCGTGGAGCTGAAATCAGGATATGACGAGGCGATATCGGTTGTAGTTGATCGTCTGAAAGAAATGGCGAATCCGGTAGAAACCAGTGAGACGATCCATCAAGTTGCTACAATAGCCGCGAACAACGACGCAGACATAGGGTCGTTAATTGCAGAAGCCGTGGAAGCCGTCGGTCAGGAAGGAGTCATCACTGTGGAAGAAGCTAAATCAGCTGAAACCGATCTTAAATTGGTAGAAGGCATGCAAGTCGACAAAGGATACATCTCGCCATATTTCATCACCGATCGAGAGAAGAAAGAAGCGATTTTGGAAAACCCCATGATTTTGATCACGGATCAAACGGTCAACAGCGCCCAAGACCTACTTCCCAGTTTAGAAATGAGTATGCAGCAAAAGAGACCACTACTCATCATAGCAAAAGACGTCGAGGGCGAGGCCCTTGCAACGCTCGTTCTAAACGTAGCCAGCCGCGTAGTCAAGGCAGCAGCCGTGAAAGCCCCAGGCTTTGGTGACGAGCAGGGCGAATTGTTAGATGATATAGCCATCTTAACCGGGGCAACAGTACTTGCAAAGGATAAGAGTGCAGATCTGAAAGCCCAGGGCCCAACGTCACTCGGCGGTGCTGAGAAAGTTATCATAGCCAAGAATAAGACAACATTCGTTGGCGGCGAGGGGGATAAAAAGGCCATAGATGAACGAGCTGACATGCTAAAGAGCCAGGAGAAACTCTCCAAGTCAAAGTGGGACAAGGAGAAGATGCAGAAGCGAATTGGCAAGATGACCGGCGGCGTAGCCGTTCTGAGGATAGGCGCGGCCACGGAGACTGAAATGAAGGAGAAGAAAGCCAGAGTGGACGATGCACTGAATGCAACCAGGGCCGCTATGGCTGAAGGTGTTGTAGTCGGTGGCGGCGTGGCTCTTCTGAGAGCTAGAGACGCACTCAACCCCCTCATGGAAAAGAGCTCAGGAGACCATTCAATAGGAGTCCAAGCAGTATACGACGCTCTTTCAGCCCCTCTCAGACAGATCAGCGAGAATGCAGGAGAAGAACCCAGCGTGGTCGCTGCCAAAGTCATCGAGAACGACTCAGATAATTTCGGTTATAACGCCAGGAATAAGAAATACGTCGATCTTTTGGATGAAGGCGTGATCGATCCTGTAAAGGTTACCAGAAATGCTCTTCAGTCAGCTGGATCCATCGCAGGCCTCGTCCTTACCACCGAAACTCTCGTCGCGGACGAGCCCAAACCCGATTCACCTGCGGGCGGTCCAGATATGGGCGGCATGGGCGGCATGGGCGGCATGGGCGGCATGGGCGGCATGGACTTTTGATGCAACTCATGCGCATCGTTGATGGACGTCCCGCCTGACCCTCAGCTGGGAATCATCAATGAACAACAACGTTTCACGCGTGGATGTACTTCCGAGAACCGGCTCCGGATTGATCGACAGTCGAGCCATTTCAACGAAGAAAATACTTCCAGAAGATATTGAAATCAATGTGGAAACCATCAGGACCAGCTTGGGATACACCATTCAAGGCGATTTAACTGAGGAAGAAAGACAGATAGCAGCAACAGACCTCTTTTCAGATCCGATCATAGAACACCACTCGCTCGACGGCTCGATAGCAGCAGGACTACTCCCCGAAATCGGCTATTCGGATATCACCATTCAAGTCGGTTTCAAACCCGGCGTAACCGACAATAGAGCCATGGCTGCTGAAGATGGCCTCAGAACACTGTTTCCCAGAAGAAAGACAAATGTTGCCTCAACAATATCATATCATTTCTGGTTTGGGAAAAATACTCCGGACATTGAACCGATAATTACGCTACTGCACAATCAAATGCTCGAGCAATGCGCCATTTTAGATTCAGATAGAAGAATAGAGAAATTGATCCCGTTCCCTGTACTTCCCGCCCAGAACAAGCGCAAATCAGAATCCATTGATCTCGAGGTGGGCGATGATGAACTCGTTGAAATCAGTGAGAGGGGGTTGTTAGCGCTAAATCTGCAAGAGATGAAGGCGATACAATCACATTACAGAGACCCCAATGTAAAGCGAATAAGGGAGAAAATGGGACTGCCTGTAGACGCACCCACCGATGCTGAACTAGAGTGCTTAGCACAGACATGGTCCGAACACTGCTCACACAAGATATTCGCAGCTAAGATACATCACAAAGACACCGAAACCGGCGAATCAGCCACGATAGATTCTCTATTCAAGACACACATCATGAAACCTACTCTGGACATTCAGAAGGAAGTCGATTGGCTACTTTCGATTTTTCATGATAACTCTGGAGTTATCGCTTGGAATGAAAACTGGAGCCTCTGCATGAAAGCCGAGACTCATAATTCACCTAGCGCCTTAGATCCGTTCGGTGGGGCGATGACTGGAATTGTTGGAGTCAATAGAGACATCCTTGGCACAGGATTGGGTGCAAGACCGATTGCAAACACAGACGTATTTTGCTTTGGTCCCCCGGATTACACAGGAAAAATACCCAAGGGATTATTTCACCCTTCCAGAGTATTCCGCGGGGTCCACGCGGGAGTCAGGGCCGGTGGAAATGAATCTGGAATACCTACGGTAAACGGGGCGATTATCTTCGATGAAAGATACCTAGGTAAGCCATTGGTGTATTGCGGCACTGTCGGCATAATGCCACGACTACTTCCCGATGGAAGGGAATCACACGACAAAACCCCCACTCCCGGGGACATCGTCTACATGGTCGGTGGAAGAGTAGGCTTCGACGGTATCCACGGCGCTACCTTCTCCAGCCTTGAGTTAACAGAAGACAGCCCGAGTTCAGCGGTTCAAATCGGCGATCCGATTACTCAGAAGAAAATGATTGACATGATCATCGAGGCAAGAGATGAGGGATTGATACAAGTCATCACCGACAACGGTGCAGGTGGCCTTTCAAGCTCAGTCGGAGAGATGGCTGAACTGACAGGGGGAGCAGACCTAGATCTCGCTGCAGTGCCTCTCAAGCAGGCTGGGTTAAGCCCATGGGAGATATTGGTCTCGGAGTCCCAAGAAAGAATGACTGTGGGCGTCAAACCAGAGGATTGCGAATTGTTCGAAGCACTCGCAGCGCTTCATGAGGTCGAGGCGACAGCTGTTGGAAAATTTACTGATTCAGGCGCGTTCATCGTCCGAATGGGAAACGATGTAGTTGCTCATCTGCCCATCACATTCCTGCATGACGGCTGCCCCCAATTAGAACTCGTATCTGAGTGGACCCCACCAACACACGCGGAAATGATACTTCCAGAAGTTTCACAGATGGGGGAAGCACTCGCGCGACTCATAGCTAGACCTAATGTCGCTAGCAAAGAATGGTGGGTCCGTTCATACGATCACGAAGTCATTGCTCAATCGGTAATTAAGCCGTTCTGCGGTGTCAATCACGACGCCCCGGGTGATGCTGCTGTCATCGCCCCAATCCAAGGCGAAACACAAGGCGCGGTGATATCGAATGGAATCACTCCTAGATATTCTGACATCGATGCATATGCAATGACAGCTGCAAGCATCGATGAAGCCCTGCGTAATGCAGTTTGCGTCGGTGTCGATCTCGATCTTATTGCTGGTCTCGATAATTTCTGTTGGCCCGATCCTGTAGAATCAGAAAAGACCCCTGATGGCCGGTATAAATTGGCCCAATTAGTCAGAGCAAACCGTGCTTTGGATGATGTATGCCGAGCTTACAAATTACCATGCATAAGCGGAAAGGACTCAATGAAGAACGATGCTAAACTATACGGTGAAAAGATCAGTATTCCCCCAACGATCTTATTCAGCTTAATTGGAAATCACCAGGACGTCCGAAAGGCCGTATCGAGCGATTTCAAGGTCCCCGGAGATAGGATATATCTCTGCGGACAGTCCCATCAAGAACTCGGAGCCAGTGAGATCGCATACATGCTCAGAGACGAGACTCAAGGACAGTCTGGGATCGGCGGACGCGTACCAGAAATAGACACGACTCGAAATCTGGCGATGTATAGAGCTCTAACAGGAGCGATGCAAAAGGAACTCGTCGCAAGTGCTCATGATTGTAGTGACGGTGGATTAGCAGTAGCGATTTCAGAGTGCTGCTTCGGCTCAGATTCCGGAGCGCGAATAGACGTATCCCCAATCATGTCTGACTGCAATCAGATAGAGCCATGGGGGGCCATGTTTGGAGAATCTCTGGGCCGAATACTCGTAAGCGTCAAACCTGAAAATAGTGAGGCCTTTGAAAATTCAATGACGGACCATGCGTGCTATTTCTTGGGTGTCGTTGAAGAAGGCGATACAATCTCAGTAACCAATGGAGATACCACATTAATCTCTACATCGATGAGCAGCTTACGAAAAGCGTGGAAAGCAACCCTCGATGGAGGTGGCCCACAGTGACACAAGTACGCGTCGCTGTCCTTTCTGGCTTTGGGATCAATTGTGAAACTGAAACTATGGCGGTGTTTGAGATGGCCGGCGGAAGCCCAGAAAAAGTACATGTCAATAAACTCGTAAAAGGGGATTCGAATCTGGATGATTACCATATCATGGCTGTTCCCGGGGGATTCTCCTTCGGAGACCATCTAGGCAGTGGCAGGTTGCTGGGCAACAGACTAAGATTCGGTCTCCGTGATCAGGTCAGACGCTTCGTACGCGCTGGCAAACCAGTAATTGGTATTTGCAATGGGTTCCAGGTCCTGGTAAAGATGGGGTTGCTCCCAGGTGACGAGGAAGTAACACTCACTCAAACAGCATCACTCGCACTCAACGACAGTGCTCATTATGAAAATCGATGGGCGACACTCGAATTCGATCCTAATAGTCCCTGCATTTGGACCAAAGGGCTTACCAGAATCAGGGTGCCGGTCCGGCATGGAGAAGGCAAATTTGTCACAAGTGATAGAGAGTTGCTAGACCAATGGGCACAGACGGGACAACTCGTGGCCAAGTATGTCGATCCATCGACAGAATACCCCAGTGCCACCGACGAAGTGCTACCTTATCCAATCTCTCCGAACCAAAGTTGGAGAAATATTGCAGGGGTCTGCGATCCAACCGGCCTCGTCTTTGGACTCATGCCCCATCCCGAGGCATATCATAGCACATGGCTTTCACCTGACTGGACGAGAGATGGTGAAATTGAACACGGGAGAGCTCCTTCAATCACTATCTTTCGCAATGCCGTAGAATATTCATTTCAGTGCCAAAAGGGGAGTTGAGAGATGGTTTTGAGAAGCATTCTCATATCTCCCATTGCAAGATATTTTCGTACAAAGAGAATGTTCTCTGAAGCATCGGGATATGCCAAAAAGAAGGGAAAGCCATTGATGATGATTGGCGACCCATGCAGCGGTAACTACTTCCATTTCATGTCCAGTATGTTCCCGAACAGCGAGCATGGGGACGTTACCATCGATCTATATGGCTGCCAAGAGTGTAATAAGATGGATATCAATGATATTGACTCATGGAAACAATTCGACGACGACTCATTCGTAGTCATGGAGACCGGCGTATTGGGATTCTCAGAGAATATAGACCTTGTAATCGCTCAAATCAAGAGGGTATCTGGTGGAGACTTCCTCTCGGCAGGAGGTAACAAAGGACTACTGTGGGAAATGCTGCTATACAAGACATACAGCAAGAAGTTGAATTACACCATGAACCCATTCGACTCGAGAAAGCATAGACATTACACTGGTAGGAAATTAGGTAGGAAAGAGAAAGTCAAACTCGAATTTTGACTTGCTCGAGCCCATTTCTAGGAAGGCGCTTTGTACAACCAGATTAGTCGCAGGGTGTGCTGCAGCATCTTCCATGTCGTGACAGAGTCCCGATCGATGCCCCTCTGAAGCTACATCCCCTTCCAGACTCAACACAGTGGTCTGGTGCCATCGCATATCTTGATCGGGACGGGGTGTTGAATATCGGGTCTGAGAATTACATCAACTCCCCCTCCGAGGTCACTCTGCTCCCAAATGCAGCCAAATCCGTCGCTAGATTACGTAGATTCGGCTTACGAATCGCTGTTGTGACAAACCAGTCTCCAATAGGAAGGGGGCTCTGGAATTCTGAGAATCTAGCCCTTATTCATGATCAGATACAGAAACTCCTCCTGATTGAAGATAAAGATGCGATTCTAGATTTGATACTCCACAGCCCCTACACCCCGAGCCAGAATGCGTGGGCAAGAAAGCCCAATCCAGGCATGTTGGAGGCAGCCCGTCAGCTGATCAACCACGCAGAATCGACCAAGGAATGGTCTGAGCTATCGATGAGGTTTGCTGGCGAGTGGGGCGAAAGGCCATCCGAGTCTGATTCAGTCATGGTGGGAGACAGGATTTCGGATATGACGGCTGCAAACGCATTCGGAGTCAGATCTTTGTTATGCCCCGCCGAGCTCGGGCTATCAGCCGTGATAAATGACATTGTCCCGACAGATATCCAATGACTCAAAATACGACAATAACGCAAGACGGGAAGTCTTTGAAGATTGATTTTTGGCGCCCCGACCGGGATTTGAACCCGGGTCGCAGCCTCGACAGGGCTGCATGATAGGCCACTACACCATCGGGGCTTGTTTTCCAACGGAGTTGGGGATTATGTTTCAATCTGCCCCTCGTTCATATTCTCCGATTCCACTGCAATGTATTGATGACCCGCCTAGATACGCACCTCGTCATGGGCGATGCCCCACTCATCATTGACGTCATTGATAATGGCGGTCAATGGACACACAGGGAGTGGCGCATGCTCCGGTATCTTGGCGTTGATACGAAGATATTTCCAAATGACACACCGCTTAATGAACTCAGAGAAGTCGATGGATTGATTCTCTCCGGCGGGGCAGCACGAGTGGGACTGACAGGAGAATTGGGCCATTGTGCCGACTATCTTTCATTGGACGTGCCAATTCTTGGAATATGTGCAGGCCTCCAATTCATGGCTGGTTTTTACGGAGGTAGAGCAGCGGAAGCCGACGAACCAGAATTCGGCGCGGCTACGATGAAGCTGTCTGACGACCCCGGCCCGCTGTTCTCATCCACTCCCTCGGAACAAATCGTATGGGAAAGCCACAATGACGAGGTAGTAGACGTACCTGAGAATTTCAGAATAACAGCATCTAGCGACTCTTGCCGCGTACAAGCAATGCAGAACGACTCCGGCGATCGTCTAGGGGTGCAATTCCATCCAGAGGTCAATGATTCTGAGTTCGGTGAGACCATATTCAGAAACTTCGTCAACATATGCGATAGAGCGCGGAAGACCGACTGATATAATGGGCAGGTTGAAGAAGGCTGCCAAACCGGGCCAATTCATGACGAACCGCATGACTTTGTACAAGTGCCGTTCTTGCAACCGAACTGATAGGAAGCCCTTCGACGCAGAAGGACCGGCCACTTGCAACCACTGCTCATCTCCAATGGACCCCCTCGAGATTAGATATAGATGCGTTCGATGCGGTCATATCGAGTTCATTGAGATAGGCGCTACGGGCAAATCATGTCACAAGTGCGGCTACCGAATATTTGTCAAGCCCAGGAAAGAAGGCCCCGACGGGATCAAGACTCTACGGGCAGAGTAACGCGGACTTCAAGACCCCACCCGCAATACACAGTACGTGTCCGGTTGGCTTGTCGACCATGCCCCTCGAACTTTCGATCAGTTTGCAGCCCCTTCACGCGTCATTGAACGTGTAACTGCAATGTCACTTCTGCCTCAACCACCGCATCTCCTCATAACAGGCCCCCAAGGCTGTGGTAAGACTGCTCTGTGGCGTCTTTACGCGCGTCAGGTTTTGGGACCCTCCTGGGCATCTACCGTTCATGTCAGAAACATCAGAGATATGAAGAGGAAAAGAGGCGCAATGGAATTGTTTGAGACTTTCCTCCGTCCGGAAGGAAAAGAATCATCGGATACTCTCGCTGGCAGGATGTCTCTTGCAGCATTTTCAAACAGCCGGGAACACAATTCCAGAGACGACCCACCCCCTGCTGGCAAAGAAACCAAATCAAACAGCGCCCAACCCCTGAGCCGATTAATCATCCTCGAAGATGCAGATCATATGAGTATGAGATGGCAAGCATATCTCCGGAGGATGTTAGAAACAGTCGGCCCGGCTTCTAGATTCATATTCACAGCTCGGGCCCCATCTGCTATCATAGACGCACTCAGATCGAGAACACAGATGATCCGCCTCCCCGCATGTGATAATAAAACCCTCAAGAGAACTTTGGAAGCAATAATTGATGCTGAGCGCATAAATCTGGAAGAAGGCATTATCGATGATATCCTATACGTCAGCCAGGGCAATATCCGAAGAGCGATATTCATGCTCGAATTGCTTTGGGCCCACGACAAACTATCCGACCGTTCATCAATTCATGATCTAATCCAAGGAATCACCATGAAAGCTGGTAGGGATATCATTGAGATGGCCCTTCAAGGAAAAGTCGTCGGTTCAAGATGGTTAGATCGTAATGGGAGGAGAATAAAGGTAAGAACAGGAGCAGTAGCTGAAGTAGATCGCCTCTTAGATGACCACGGCCTTGAGCCAGAGGATGTAATAGATCAGATACATTCAGCTCTCGTTGGTCGACGACTCCCATTGAATGACTTACTTAGGAGCGAGATACTGCAAGCACTTGCTAAATGCAGTCGAGATATCCAATTACACACCCATGCACGTATCCATTTTGAGGATTTTCTCCACAGTGTCGCCGAAGTCGGGCGTAACCGCCCCGTCACGATATAATGGCGGGCGCGGCAGGATTCGAACCCGCGGTCCCCGGCTTAGGAGGCCGGTGCATTATCCAGGCTATGCTACACGCCCGTCTCGCCCAGGCCGCCTCCTTCAAGAAAGCCTCCTATCGAATTGCCATATTTCTGTGCAATCAAGCGATGACCTCAAACACATCCAGCAAAAGCGCCGAGCGAACGACATATGGATCTGCCAACACCCTATGCCGAATCTGAGCAGCAACAGTCTTCGATTTCATCAGCGATGGAACGAAGAATATTGTCGAGAGACAAATGGAGGGGAAGATGGACAAACCTCACCACGAACCCACTTCTTCGCTTTACAAGATACGCGCTCGCATTTGCTCTTCCAGCATCCATCGTAGCCGCATCAACATTCCTAGACTCAGACTTCCTTAGTATCTCTAGAATAATGTGGTTGGCCTCTATCACTATGTTCATACCCCCGCTAATCGCATCTTCTTATGCAAGAATGGCTGCTAAAGACCGCTTAGAACTCAGAAGAGAAGGATTTTCACTCAGAGAATCATATGTTGGCGTTGATCGGATCTTGAACCAACTCGAAGAAAACAAGCTCAGAGAGCGAACTAGGGTTTCTTCCGCCATAGTCGGCTTCATACTCGCATCCATCGTTTCTTCCGCCCCCCTTCAACAAGATCTCTCACTGACTCTTCTGGGTCTCACTGCCATTCTCTCCATTGTTATTTTACTCGCCACATTATCGATTGAAAAACAAAAATCAATGGACACAGGAAACACTCCTTTGTTGAAACTCCACACCCCCTCTCTTCACGACACTCTTGCTGAACCCCTGCTAGTCGATCTGGTCTATGCACATCTCGACCCTGAAACTTCTAGCAGATGGAACATTTGGATGGAAAAAATCAGTAAAGGAGTAAGACGACAACAGCAATCAGAAGATGCTATTGAAACAATCTTGAGAGCCATCTACCTCTCAATGGTCGGAGAAATCGATCAGAATGAAAAAGATAAGATCTGTACTGAGGTCTTGAATACCAGATCTGTAGAACGTCTAAGGGAAAACCAAGAGCCCTTTAACCTCGCTGAGCTCGAGAAATTATTGACTCATGTCATTGAAAGAAAACCAGGACTCTTCCGACTCTTATCTAGAACGATGCAAAGAGCCTCAAGAATTCGTAAATCTGAGACATGGACACTAGATGCAGACCTCCCTCCTAGAGCAATGCACGGTGAGAGCGACCTTTTCGTCTTAGCAAGCCCCGATCAGAACTCTTCGAAACCATTTGAAATTGACATAATAACCGTTGAAGGCGAACCTGAGATTCAGATAATTCGCCTTCCCCCCATAGGTCGAAGTGTAAGGCCCGGAAGAACTGGCGGTACTGATGTATGGAACAGGTTCAACGCAACCATTGACAATTCTCACATCCTCTGGATTGGTATGGCTTGGAATAAATCAGGACACGAAGGCCGTTCTGTCCAAGTCAACCTTCTTACTGAAAACGAAACCACAGTAAAGTCACTCGTACTCTGGACTATCATGGAAGACGGAGATGGATTCATCTTCAGTACAATTCGAAATGCAGTCAAAGAAGTGTATTCTATGATCACTCGAACTATAATCCGATGATGAACGAAGCGTCATGTTCATTCAGAACATGCATCTGGAGATGACTGAGTAGCATGGAGTCGTGGGACGTATTGGTCATAGGAACCGGACCTTCAGCGCTTCGCGCTGCTATTGCGTCTTGCGATTCCGGTGCTAATACTGCCATAATCCATCAATCACCCGGCCCAATCATCAGTCCCCCCACCGCTGGTCTTGCTACATCGCTGGGGGAGATCACCCCCGAAGCGCATATCCAAGACACAATTGCATTGGGAGATGATAACACGAATGAGCACGCCGTTAGAAGAACGTGCTCTTCTTCAGTAGAGATTCTTTCTGAGCTAGAGCGATGGGGGATGATAATTCGTAGAGACAAAGGGGGACTACCACATCTTTCATCAGTGCCCGGTCATGCCTCCCCGCGACTTTCAGGCGCAGGAGATGCTACTAGCAGATATATAACCCAGATTCTCGATGAACAGGTTCTGAAGAGATCGATTCAGAGACGACAAAATCACATACCATTATCTCTGGTAATGGATAATAGTCAGATTCGAGGAATTGTGGCGTTCGACTTACTCGACGGCAAAGTAAAGCCATACCAATGTAAAGCAATAATATTGGCCGATGAGGGATATCAAGGACTTTGGTCTAACCCATCAATCGGCTCAGGAAATGCGATTGCAATGGCGATAAGAGCAGGCATCAACCCACAGAATTTGCACAAGGTACCGCTCCATCCCATGGTTATCAGGGGAACGGACATCCCAATCCCCTTCGAGATTTTAGGCGCCGGTGGAAGATACAGGTCTGAATCCGGGGATGATATCGACCCATTGAATCATGAAGGAGATGCAGTGGTCGATATGAGATTCATCAATGAGCAGCATTCACTATGGTTCGACTCGATTAGAAAGACAATCCTAGACTCTACAGGACTAGACGTCTCGATCGATGTGATCCCAGTAACACACCAGGTCATGGAGACCACTGGCGGGATTCCTGTGGATGAAAAAGGGAGAGTCACAATCGAGTCAGGCAAGATGTGGGCGACAGGCGTTTATGCAGCGTCCCCCTCTGCAAGTACAGGTTTTCACACTTCATCGATATTGCCTGGGAACACCATGTTAGAAAACCTCTACACCGGCTCATTAGCAGGCAAAGAGGCTGGAAAATGGGCACTAAAATGCGATTTTGGAGGATCTAAGAATATCCTCCAAAGTCTGGATTCGGCGAATAAGAGAATTGATGACTTATACAAGGAAACAGGAGATTCAGTAGGTGCTGCTGGGACAAGATTAACCGCACAAGCAAAGTCTTTCTTAGAGGGCAGTGCAACTATTGAGTCCTTGATTGAAACTGCAGAAAAAACTGCTGAAGCAGTGAGAACTACAACCAATACGCGAGTCATGAACCAGGAAATTGTAGGGGCCATAAGAGTCCAAGATCTTGGCACTATCGCAGCATCATTCGCCATGTGATTGTATGACTGAGCACACACTCTTTACCAGAATAATAGAGGGAGAGATTCCTTGTTACAAGTTGTATGAAAACGAGTATGTATTTGCTTTTTTAGACATAAACCCCCTTTCAAAGGGGCATACGCTGCTTGTGTCCAAGGAGCCAGCACCTTCGATTGATCACCTGAGCCAAGACTCTGCAGCAGCCATCGGAAAGGCACTGCCAATCCTCTCCCGTGCAATCAAGGAGGCTACAGGGGCCATTGCATACAATATCATTCAGAACAACGGGAGAGAAGCGGGTATGACTGTCCCACACGTCCATTTTCATATAATTCCGAAATATAAAGAGTCCAAACACGTATTCACCTGGGAGCCAAAAGCACTCGATGCAACCGAGGGGAAATCAATCGCCGACGCTATCCAACTCAGTTTGAATGAGTGAATGCTTACAACATCACGCGGCCCATGGGGGGTCAGCATGGACTCTAAGCCCGAGGCTCTGGCTCCGGAACTTTCCAATAGCGCAAGGCGAATAGATACAAGAAAACTCAATTCAGTTCCATGGGATCATTCGGGAAAACATCCGGGATCAATAATCGTGTGGTGGCTATTCAGAGCAATGATATCCATCGGCCATCGAATCATCTTTAGAAATTCAAAAGCCGATGAAGTACCCGATATAGGTGGAGGCAGAATATCTGTTTCAACTCACATCAATGGATTAGTTGACCCTTTAGTAATAGTTCACAGCCAACATCGCAGATTTACAGCACTCGGACGTCACGATTTAGTTACAAGGCCCATACTTGGTTGGTGGACACGAGGTCTTGGTATACAGCCAATTTTGAGAAAGGCGGAAACAGATGAAGGCATAACTAACTCAGACTTCGCAGGTGAGATCAATAGAAGAAGCATGCTAACTGTTTCAAATTGTATTTCTAATGGTTATTCTGCAGTTGTGTTTCCTGAAGGCACCTCACACCAAGACTCCGTTCTACATGGTTTCAAAACCGGACCATTTCGTACGGTTTTCGCTGCTGCAGCGCTTGCAGAACTCCGGAATCTGCCACAGCCGCATCTGCAACCCGCTGGCCTCCATTGGAGAAATCATACGAAATTTAGAACGGACCATCATGTCGAATATCTCGATCCGATACCCATCCCCAATCCTTATTCTCAGGAGCAAGCCCAGATTTTGTTGAATGGAGAATGGGTCGAACCCCCGAAATCGCAGGTTATCGCCATGCGCGATTCAGTATATTCAATTCTCAAAGACGCGACTCCGGATTCCCCTGATTGGGAAACGTACCGCGCATGGGTATTCATGGCGCACAGAAAATCGAAAACGCCCATCGTTGATCTTCATCAAGAGGTATTGGAGACAAGAGAGATGAGACAACAATGGAGAGAGGGGAATATCCCTCAAGAATTATTCGAGAACGCATCAAATGCAGCCAAGATACTACACGATCACGACTTGGATGCACGTGATTTGACTGTAGAGGGACAGCTCATAAGAAAAAGAAAAAGCATATTTTCTTTGATTTTGGGAGCCTCTCTGATGCTAATTGCAATGCCAGTTTTCGCACTAAGTACTTTTCCTCAAGCCATTCTTGCATGGTGGCTGGGAGATAGAACAGACGAGGGAATCGACGCCAGAACAACGTATCATCTCATGGCAGCAATGTTCTCATTACCGCTTTTTTGGCCTATAATTGGAATTATATGGACCCTTTCAGCCGTTTTATTCTACGATCTTCCCCCTTTATTCACACCTCTCTTCTTCGTGGCACTCTTCCCTATTTTCTATCTAGCAGCCATTCTAACGGCCCTGGGTTACGATCTTGTAACTGATTTCAGACGAGACCGAAGAAGAGCCGCATTAATCCATAGCAAATCTTCCCGAACTCTTTACGACAGCACGAATTCAGTGGATGAATATCTCGTTGCCCTCAAATAGGACGCATTTAGAACACATATCCGTGGATGCAAAGGATGCCACTGCCGCAATCCGTACGTGGCTCGATGATGAGAATTTAGAATACAGGGTCGTCGATGACGGAAAAGCAACACTCCACCTTCATGTCAAGTACCCACCTACGAAAGACGGCCACGTTTTCAATATCGTGATACCTAAGAAAAGATCACTTATTTTGGTTTACTCGATCACTCGAGTTGATCAGGGACAACAAGACGAGATGGTGAGTTACAGAGATGAGGATCTAATCGGGTGGAAAGGCTGGCTACATGAGATTAGAATGCATCTCACTAGATCAACGCTCGATTGGGTTTTACACGTCGGCAAAGAAGACGAACAGAATAGACCAGGACCACTTCAAGCATTCAATATATCACGCCCAATTTGGTTTGACGGACTCACCCAAAACGAACTCATGCAGACAATGAGGGGGGTTTGGCTGACAAAACTCTCCATAATTCATCAAATAAAATTCGACTACGGTAAAGGAATAGGTAAACCAGGCCCGGTAGACGATTGGAAAGGTAGGAAACCAGTATCCAAATCAAGTCAAAAATCAACGCCAAAATCTGCAGAGATAGATTTCGATGAACAAGCCGGCTTCGGTCAGAGCTTCGACCCTAGTGAGTGGGTCTAGCCATATCTGACCCGAATGGGTCGACATTAAGTATGGTTAGAGTTGCATTTAGCATACTGAGTGGTATCCATGCAGAATAGAAAGAAGCGTTCCAGCATCATGATGACTTTGCTAATGCTTTCCAGCATAGTCGCCGCAATGGGTGTTGCAGTTCCGGTACAAGCCAGTGAAATTGTTCTTACAGACGCAATTAACATCGTAAATAGCGGGCCTAATTCAGATTCAATGGTGGCTGTCGACTCCGACTCAGAGGGCAATGTGCACTTTGTGTGGAGTCGGAATACTCAGCATTTGTACTACAAGATGCTAGGCCCCTCGGGCGAGACACTGATCTCTGAAACACAAATCTCCAATCCAGGTGCGCATCAAGCATGGCACCCCGACGTCGCAATCGATTCTGAGGATAAAGTGCATATTGTTTGGGCTGACAGGTCCGGACAATGGACAATCTGGTATCAGCTGTTAGATCCTGCAATGCATCAACAGGACGGATCGAATGCAATTGATGGCCTGAATGGCATATCCATAATCGACGACTATGAAGTAAGAACTGGGAGCCAAGACAGGGATTGGCCTGCTGTGGCTGTAGACTCTTTGGATAATGCACACGTTGTGTGGCAAGATAACAACGACCCATTAGACCTCTATTATTCACAGACTCAGATTTACTATGAAATGATAGACATAGATGTTTCTAGTCGAGAGGCGCAGTCGAAAATAGACGCCACACTACTGACACCAATAATTGGGATGAAGGGCCATCCAGATATTGCCGTAGACAACGACGATTTTGTTCAGGTGGTATGGGATGATACAAGAGGCGGCAAGGTCGAGATGGTTGTGCCAATCGATACATCCGGTTCAATGGGAACTGAATGGGCAGACATGTGTACAGTTTTCTATGGCGGCCAATTCTCATCCGGCGGCAATTTCATCGGACTCAAACCTATGTTGGAACAAGCCAATATGACGGTATTTGAGACATTATATGGAATAGGTGGGGTGCAACAAGTCGCCGCTGCAACTTCCGGTTATTGCACAACTGCATATCAGACAGGGGGATCAGGAAGCCAAGGCCCTCGTTCCAACCATCTCGGTCAAACCCCCGCAGATACATCTGGAGGCATTCGAAAGTTGACGGGTGCAGTGTTGAGTAACGCCGCGATATCACTGAGTTACGATGGAGGAGGTCAGGGTTCGGAAGCATGGGGCCCATCCTCTACATGGTCGTGCCTTTCATGGAGAGATGCACAGGGGAGGCTCGGCAACCTTGCCAACCCTCCGACAGCAGAGGACCATCGATGGAATCCAAATGCGACCAAGATCATCATCCCAATTTCGGATGAGAATGCTAATGACGGATCTCCAGAGGATGCTACTGACCGAGAGAGCGTGAATGAGGCTCATGATGCCTGCGTCCTCGCTGGAATCTCACCAGTACCTCTCTGGGCTGGTGCAGACAGCAGCGTAGGCTCTCAGATGAGGGATCTTGCTGAATGTCCCAATAATCAGCCAGGCACTCCTTCAGTGGCTAGATATTGCCCCGGAGGGACACCTAGAACGACGCATGCCGAAGGAGCAGTCTATGCATTCCCAACTGGAGCCTCCTCAGCAGCTGAACTCCAGTTCATGGTAGAGGCGCTCATATATTTGGCAACCAATGCCTCTCGCGAAATATTCATTTCAGTACTCGACCCATATGCCCTTCTAGACAACCCATGGGTCGGTTTCGCCCCAGGCCAGCCAGCCACCCGCTGTGTGCCACAGTGTTCAGCGACTTCTGGAAGCCGATATTACATCGAAGACGTAGGGCCATCCCTCGATATCCAGGGATACGGGCATCTCGTTGTTGTAAACGACACCCGCGTCACTCTACAAGATGCATACAGTCTTCACCCACAAGTCGCCCTAGACAGCCAAGGGAACACACATATTGCGTGGATGGATGGGAGATCCTATGGATTCGAATTAGATGTTAATTACGAGGTTTTCTACACACGTCTCAAACTCAAGGGCGCAGGACAGTGGGACGGTGCAAGCAACGGATTGCCAGCGTTTGGAATCAAGCAAATCATGGATTCTGCGATTTCCAATGTCGAAGGACTAGATTGGTTTGACGACAATCCCGACAGAGGCCCGTATGAGGCCACATCCTATCTTCCAGGCATACTGGTCGATGATTTTGACAACATACACATTGCATGGCTGGATAATAGCAATCAGTCCCAAGGCGAGTCGATCATGTACACCCGCCTCAACAGTACCACCGATCAATACCCCGACGGATTCCCTACTCTGAACAACCTCGCTATAGCTGTATTAGATGAGTGGGAGATATTCGAGGTGTCCACATGGGAATCTGGCAAACTGGGTCCCAACTCCCCCAGGAACCCACAACTCGGAACTCCTCCGGCGTTCTCTAACGACCTTGGAAGCGGGGCCCATGTAGCTTGGTCTGACTCTACTAAATGCGGAGAAGCAAACAGCCCCAAACAGACATTGTGCTACGTCCATGTTCTAACGGGACTTGTCGATGTCGCACTTGCACCTTCAGAGACGTACTATCACGTCATTGAACCGGGTGAGAGCACGATCTACAACTTAACTATCGATAATCCAACGCCTGGTCCCTCCGATCTTGTGGCGGATACATTTCGCCTCACTGTAGAGGACGTTCCCATGAACTGGAGCGCTACTCTCTATTACGCCTCCAATCACACCCCAATTTTCGAATCCACGCCTATACATCTCAAGGGCAATTCAAACGGTGAAAACTTAGTTCCCCTTTACTTGAGGGTGAGGGCCCCCACAATTTACCAAGCCGAGGGCGACCAACTAGCGGAAATCAAGGTCAGAGCAGTTTCATACAAAGACCCCGCTATTGATGATGAGAGACAACTCGTGATTTTGATGGACGTGGTCCATGGCATTGACTTATCCACAATCAACAAAAACATCGATGTTGAGCAAGGTGGCTCAGGCACCTTTTCCATAATTATCAGAAATACAGGCAACGTTTACGATACGTTTGCCTTCCACGATCCGTCCACGCTTGATGGCCAAATGGAGTGGGGCCTACAATTCGGATGGGGTGTAGATTTCCCTATGGAAGTCTCTCTCGACCCAGGACAGGCGGTGACCAAGAACCTCAGGGTCACCATACCCACTTCACAAACTCCGGGGACCTATGTGATATACCTCAAAGGATGGTCCACGGGAGAACCGATATTCCAAATCGATCATGGCACCTATGATGTACTTGGTCTTTGGATAAACGTCTCAGTGAAGACTTCTGGAAACATTGTGTTCAAGATACCAGACGGCACGAATCTAAACGTCTTGCCTGGAGATTGTGCCGAATTCGATATCGAGGTGACAAAGAACTACTCTCCTGGGTCGTTGATATTTACAACACCTGGCGGGCCATCAGAGAAGCCATCAGACATCTCTCTAAGCGTGTGGAGATACGACCATTGGACTGTAGACTTAGACTTCTCAAGCGCACCCGGCGGTAATGGAATCCAGGAAAACGCTCCAAGATATTGGGCAGTTGTCGGAAATCCATATGCGGTCACAGCGAATATGTGTGCCCCCTACAACGCAACAGCCGGCTTCGGAGAATCCGTTGTGGTCAGAGCACACCTCGAAGGAACACCCGAAGTTAGAGACTCTGCCCTACTTCTAACAAACGTGATTCAAGTCTACGACCTCGAAGCTGAAGTTGATTCCAATATCTTAGAACTCTATCCTGGACAAGCATATCCTTTGACCACAGAGATCACGAACACTGGTAATGGCCCTGATCGATTTGACATTACAGTCGAGTCAGTCACCGGCCCGGAAGGCGCGTATATTTGGGATATAGATATTCCAAGAGCTTACTTCGGCGAACTTCTGAGAGACGACTCAAAGGAATTTGACTTAATCATCAACGTTCCAGAGAAGACGCTGGCAGGAACATACAGCGTCGTGCTGAATGTCCTCAGCGAAGAACCGTATGAAGGGACCAGGGTCAGAGAGAATATCGAATTACAAGTGGAAATCAAAGAATTTCACGATCTCCGGATTACGCTAGACCCAGCCATGGAGTCCAAGATAAAGACGAGCGCCCCGGGAAGAACAGTCCGCTTCCTGATGAATCTCACAAATGCCGGGAATGTCCCAGATACTCCAATGCTCCACAACCATACAAAATTACCCGGTGGAGGCGGTTGGGATGCAACTCCGGGAATGAACACACTATCCAAGTGGATGATCACATACGCGCTGGTAGAGGATTTTGACACAGAGTATCCGAAAGAGGCGCCCTGCCTCCCCCCTGAGCCGAGCATAGCACCTGAATCGGACGCATGTTACACTTCGACAACGAGCACTGTAACATTCCCGGAGATGGACGCATTCACAACCATTCAATTTGTAGCGATTATTTCGATTGATGATCAAGCACAGTTAAGCGACAGGATGATCGGTATAAAGGCAACATCAATACACGGCTCCGCCGCTAATGATGGTGATTTTGATGAGACCCCTGAATGGGACGATTCATGCACCCTTGATGAGAATAAAGACGGCCTTCCGGACAATTATCCTCCGACTTGCGATTCTAATGAGCAAGTCCTCCAATTGATGCTCAGAGCACCTGATCTGAAGATATTGTCAGCTGAGGCCCCGCAGTCCAGAGCAGCGGTCGGCGAAATGATCTCAGTCACCGTCAAGCTTCAAAACATAGGAAATATACACGCTACCGATGTCAGTGTAATCCTCTGTGCCGACCAGAGCCCATCAGATATTCGAAAGAACGGTTGTGATGAGGACAACATCGTCTATCGTCAGCTAATCGAGGCAGTTATGCCCGTGTCTCAATCCAGCAATCAAGAACTCTTGGAAATATCTTTGCTATACATCGTAGAAGCAGGCTCTCAAGACGTAGTGGTGTACGTAGATCCAGATAACAACATCATCGAGTCTGATGAGTCAAACAACTACTGGTCGCTATCCGATAAGATGGGCTCCAATAACAGGTTCCTAGACCCGCTACTAGAGGCCATTGCAACTTATTCCGTCCCTGTGATTATCATAGGGGCAACCATCGCTCTTGGAGGAGTTGCTGCAGTAGTCATTTGGGGCCGAAGAATAGAGGCAATGAAAGAATACGCCGAAAAGAGGAGCATGATGGTCTATACTGATGATGACATGGAATTCTAGTCAACGCACCAGCCACCAGGGAAGAGGAGCACCTTCGCCTCCAGCGATAATATTCCCTTTGCTCCGTGCCAGATCTCTGATTAGGCGATCGCGTAAGCCTGCCATGATGTCTTCAGCTTGGGAAGACTGGATTCTGATGCTCTGTGAGAAGAGATCAAGATCTACAGGACGAATTGGCTGATCTAACATGGCATGAGCCAATTGACGCTCCTCATAATTATCCGTCAGGTCCTCGATACTCGGGGCCACCTTCATCATAACTTGTTGATGGAGAGCAATCAAAGCATCCCGCTGTTCGTCCATTTTCTCAAGCTGCATCTGCAATTTTGAAAGAATCGACATGGCCTCATTCATAGGTATTCTACGACGAGTTCCCATTGTGTCGATGACATCTTCTAGACCTCCTGGAAGCTTTGAGGAAAGACGCATCGGGCCGCCAGAAGGCATCATTTTACCACTTGTTTTGAACAGTCTGGGCCCAAGATCAAGACGTAAACAGAACGACTCTGTGACCTTGTACACTTTCCTGGGCGGCCCCCCCTTCTCTGAAGGAACCTTATCCACTGAAACAAAACCAGCCTTCTCCAGTATGCTAAGATGTTTGACCACTGCTTGTTGGCTAATTTGCAGAAGCTCAGACAACTGAAGAGCATAATGAGGCTCCTTCGTGAGCAGCTCTAATATCTCCCTTCTCGACTTATTTTCGAGAATTGAGAGGACATCGTCGAACCCCGGCATGACTTCCCAACCGAGAGTTGGTTAGTGCCAACTCGCATAAACCATACGAGCCGAATCTAACCCTCGTCCCAAGTTTGCCAATCCCTCTCAGCCTCATCTAATTGAGTCCCTTTAGTAGAATCATGTACCTTCTCAGTCATGCCTTCAACTTCAGAAACTTCTTCCTTCCAGGGATCCGGGGTAGCGGCGTCAGTCACGCTTTCTTTGGAGATATCATTCACAGATCTGAAAACTTCCTCAGTCGTTGGAATGCCCACATTCGAATCAAATACCAATATTTTCGGGCCTATTTTGGAAGATTTTGAAGATCTAACGAGACCAACTATGCCCATTATAGCCAAGAATGGAGAAAGGCAGCATGAAGCGGCCATAATCTGTACAGAGGACTCTTGCCAAAGATTCTCCCCTATGCCTACCATATCAACGAGATACAACAAGGAAGCCCCATCATTCTCAAACACATATTCGCCTTCTGCCCCGGGCCCAAGTTTAGTCAAAGGCACATACACCCTCGCCCCGTCTTCACTTGTGAGAAATGTATCCCACCATTTCACCGAAGTACCATTCACAACTGCTCCATTTAGCGTTATCTCGACGCTAGCATTAGAACTCCCCTTATTTTCAGAATAAACCCAGATCTGGTCAAATTCATCGAGGACGATAGAGAAAGAATCGCCAGATTCCATTATCTGTAAGCTATTTTGCTCAGGATCAAGATCACCATACCCATCAAAATTCGAGTAAGATACAGCAAAGGAAGCCACACAAACAAAACTCGCCACCAGGGCAATGACGGGGTAACTCACGCGGGCCATGCACCAATCACAACAAACTCTGATTTGGAGTTTAGCCGATTACAAGCCCTAATTTCTGCTGTAACTTCTCTGGAAGATATGTGTCTGTGACGAAATCAAGACCATATTTGGCAAGAGACTGCTGCTCCGCCTTCTTCCCAAGATCGAGCATCAAATCAATCTGATCAATCCATTCCTGACTTTGGAATCGAGGATCGCTCTTCTCCGCTTTCAATGCCTCTATGTCCCGTGGTGTTAACTCATCAGATGGAAGATCATAAGCTTCAATATCTCCAGATTCTATACCAAGATACACCGCACTTGGGGTCGCTAAATATTCTGATATGTGGGCTGTTTTAATAGCACCATATGCAATAGAAGCAAAGATTCTGAAAGACCAGGGGTCCGCATCCGTAAATACGACAATGGGAACTCCCCATTCTTCGTTAATCCTCTTCATCACACGCCTAGTAGAGCGAGCCGGCTGCCCTTTCAGATGAATCAAACCACACCTTGCTAACTCATCAAACCCATTTTCCACTAGCCGATCGAACATCCCTCCTGTTTCGATTGCCATCATGAAATCAATATCGTGTTCTACCAATTGTAATTTTTCAGACTCTACATTATATGGAACTCCATAGCCCGAATCACCGACATCATCTCTGCAGTTTATCCTCATCCATTCTCCGCGTCTGTTTCTTTCTTGGAATGTAAGATTCCCAATTATTCTAGCACCATCCTCTTCCGGTCTTAGTTTGAAATCCTCTCTCAAACAACCTGTCACAATCTCCAAGTCCTCAGCGAGATTGTTACTTTCATTCTGGGAGCCGAATTTTCCATACCCCCAACCTTCAGAGATGTAGTACATCTCTCTCAGAGTTGATGATTTTTTACTTTCAATCATGTCCTCCATGAATTCAGTGACATGCAATGCCCTCAAGAGTTGATGCGCAGAACCGAGACTGGTCGCATCCCTAATCGTCTTCTTGCTACCATATTTGTACACATTCAACTTTTCATCGAAGGCTATGTTCTTCTTCGATCTAACTGGCAGAGTCATTCTCGGCGGCTCACCCCTCATCATTCTATCATGCATTTCTGCTGCAACCGCATGAAGTGCGTCTACCGTCTCTTCTTTGCTTCGACTTCTATCTTGCATAACAATCACCATCAGAATAGCTTACCATCGCTTCTCCACTCCTTTTCTCCAGCTGTCTCGACGGATGAATCCCCCTCTAGCGCTTCCTCAATCATCGGACTTTGGATAGGAGACTCATCCACGAACTCCTCCACTACTCCTTTGAGTCCCTCCTGTTTGCGAATCTCTTCTAGCAAGGACTCATCTATTCTTTCAGAGCCTATTATCTCCCCATTACCACGGTAGAATACTTCGGCCTCTTTCCAATCCCCATGACTCAGACCGTTAACCGCGAACGAAATCTCAGTCATTCCGCCTGGATTTATGGCATCTAATCGCCACGCCCAAAGCCCTCGAGTTTCTTTCCGACCGCCTCTTTCATTCTCAACTAGGGCCACTCCATCCCTTTCTGGCCACTTTACAATAATGGTATACGCCCTAGCTCTTGCTGTATAATTGTAAATTTTTATGGAGCATCTGGCCAACTTTTCCTTGGAATCCCAAATTACCCCCTCCTCACAAAATACAGCATTCATAATCTTGGTTATTATGGGTGAGAGATCTGGCTCAGGGCGTCCAAGCATCGATGAAGATTTGGAAGCGATTTCTGGCAAGATCTTATTGATCAAGTCAAACTTCTCACGAGACTTCTCTCTCTGACCGATTCTCTTTCTATGTCCTTGAAGCCCTCTTCCCACTTCGAAAAGAGCCCTTCGTAGCTCATCAAGAACCTCTTCATTTTCTGATACAGCCTCTTTTGCTTCACTAGTGAATTGAACATTAGTTGAAGCTAGATGCACAAGTATAGCAGCCGGGCCTTTGGGAACCCCCTTCCCCCCCGTCTGCTCAAGACCATATCTTCGCCAGTCTATCGATTCGATTCCCTTCGTCAGCAAACACCCTCCTTGTTGATACATTAGAGGCACCCTGTTTGCGAATCTCAGCACTTCCACAGACCCATCTGAAGGAAGATCGCCGCCAAAGACTAGACCAACCTCCACTTGGAACGGATTCCCTTGGCTTACAGTAGGAGTCCTGGTGACTGTCGATGCATATCTCGAATCAATTGCTTTTTCAAGTCCTTTTTTGATTAAAAGGTCTTCAATGGGTGAAAGACAATCTGTTGGAGGGGCTTGTATTTTCACCGCCATGAAAGCAGAGAGTAAATTTTGAATCCCCTCTACACTCAAACCAGAAGGCCTACGCTTCTCATCTATTTCCGCGTATTCCAAGATTTTCTTCGAGACGAGTGGAGATACTTTCTCAAACTCCTTTCTAAGAAATGATTTAACATTCCTCTCTTTGGTATTTTTCAGCATTCTCTGTAGTGTTCCAAACTGCATACCATGGGGATGGGGACGAATCTCAACAACGGGCCTCGGCAATATCTTGGTGGTCCTTATCCATTCTCCTTCATCGATAATTTCCCCATCTTTACCAATCACTTTCAGTCTGATTGTTGCGTGAGGATTGACAATCGAAGTCATTCTCAGATATTGATGGACAGATTGCCTCCCTCTCTGATATTTAGCAGCCATTACCGTTTTAATTCTGAGGCCATGAAGCGATTCCATACCGCTTTCTTCAAACCATTCTTCCAAGGGTATTCTATCTTCATTAGATCTCAAGGCCCTGTTGTTCTTCGTATCCAATGCAAGATCAACTTTGACAGCAGTTGATTCTGTTTCAATCTTTGATAGCACAGTCGTCGTTGAACCAGTCGTTAGCTGAGCGTACATCACGACTCCTGTTATGCCTATACCTTGCTGTCCACGGGTTTGACGGATGGCGTGGAACCGTGAACCAAGTAAGAATTTACCAAATACATTGGCTATCGAATCTCTTGGAATTCCGGGGCCGTTATCTTGAGTAACAAGCTCTAGACGATCTCCCTCAAGCCGTTTTATCTCAACACGTATCTCGGGTAATATTCTCCCTTCTTCACAAGCATCAAGAGAGTTATCCACAGCCTCCTTTACAGCAGTTATAATTGCCCTTTGATGAGTATCGAATCCAAGAAAATGCTTATTTTTCTCAAAGAATTCGCTGATTGAGATTTGCTTTTGTTTGCTTGCAATCCTCTGAGCCTTATCCATTTCGACCACCGTCCTACAAGGTCCTCCCTATGCCCTAATGACATGGGGCCTCCTGTCGGTAGACTGAACATAATGTCAGATGGCACTTAGAGCATGCCCTGTCACAATGCAAATTTTTGGCAATGAAGCACATTCTGTATTCAACCGAAGTCAACCCAGGATCGAATTACCATGAGTTACCGTTGAAGCATATTCCCGGGCAGGAAATCAATTGAAAAGACCCGGATCCCATGCAGATATCTTCCCTGTAAATGCACTAGCCATCACTGTCAGCGGGCTGGCTAGATACAGTTTGCCCGGACCAGAACGACCCTGAAAATTTCGATTAATTGCAGATACAGTAACCTGATCAGCATCATTCGAAACTCCAGGGCCAGCCCCGATGCATGCACCACAACCAGGATCGATCAATTTCACACCCGCTCTTTCGAACATCGAACTCCATCCGTTTCTTTCAGATAGATCTTTTACGGATTTGGACCCGAATTGAATGTAACACTCTACACCATCTGCTATTTTCATACCCGCATCAAGAGCAGCTTTAGTGACCATTGCATAATACGCAAAATCATCATCTTTTCCAGCAGTACATGAGCCAGCATATGCTATGTCAATTCGAACATTTCCAATTTCGTCAATGTAGGCCCCATTAGTGGGATCAGAAGGTATGCCTTCATCTGGATTGCCTGGATGGGCGACCATTGGCCGTATCCGATCAAGGTCGATTACATGTATACCCCCATCATAGTGTGCATTAGGATCTGGGAACACAAATGAACTACGGATATCCGATTCATTCAAGTCCGCTCTTCGCTCTAATAACCAATTGATTGTTAGCTGATCCGGCTCACATATGCCTGTCTTTGCACTACACTCTGTTGCCATATTGCACAATGTCGCTCTTTCATCCATGGATAAAGAAGCAAGGCCGGCACCACCAAATTCCATTGAACGATCCAGAGTATCCGAGTGCCTGGCATAGTGCCAAAGTATGTGTAAAATTACATCCTTAGCAGTGCAACCTGGATTCAACGACCCTGTTAACTCGAAACGAATACTTTCTGGAACCTTTACGAATGCGAATTGATTGTGTATAAGATTCGCATATTCTGTCGAACCGACGCCATAGGTAAGGGCGTTAGATGCCCCGCCCATGCAAGTATGACTATCAGTTGCTTGAATGAAATCTCCCACATCAATGAACTCTTCTCGAGCCACTTGATGGCATATCCCCGGGCTTACCCCATCCTTTGCAGAATAATCTCTCACTCCAGTATGTTGTTGGAAAACCACTTGCAAATCACGTAAGGTTTGGATCTTATCGGTGAACGCACCAAACCTCGGAACTCCTGGTGCATAGAGCAGATGATCTTCAAAGACAGCAAATTTTGGAGGGTTTGGTAAGGAATAATCGCTGCCATATTCCTCCTTCAGAAAATTGTGGACTTGAGCTGTTGTGAACTCATGACTGTATCCTCCGTCTACTGTTGCAAGTACTGCGTCGCCTGGAGAGACGAAACACGGAGCACCACCTTTGCCAATTAATTTGTTAGATATGATCTTCTCCACCATTGTCATTGGTTTTTCCCTGGTCGAGATCTCTGGCAAAACCACATCACCTGCTCCCAATTTTTTTGCGAATGGCAGAATCCCTCCATTTTCTAAGATGAGTCTGGTTACAGGATCGTATTTTTCAGTGAATTCTGACAGAGGAATGATTTCACCATCCTGCAATCGTTCCAACATCGCATGATTCCCCATCACTTGACCAAGATTGATGTTGTTACGCTCATGTATGGGGGCAAATGAGGCTGCGATTACTATTCGTATTCCAGACCACCTTTCGCATTGCGGAGCCGTTTCACGGCTGCTCCCCGTCCCTTTTCTATGACCGCTGACAATCACTTCAAATCCACCTTCTTTCAATGCACCCTGGCGAAATACCCTTTCACCTTCATGAAGCAAACCCGCGTAAGCATTCTCTGCAATCACAGCAGGCTCATGATCGAAGCAAACCCACGCTGGAGTCATCACGTCAGTGTTGATATCATCCATCAAATCTTCAATATCCAAATCTTTCATTTCAAGATCAAGGCCGTTGTATAATTGTGCCTTAATGAGCGAAGGATCCTTTGTTAGGAATAGAACGCGCCCATTTTCGGACAGAGATATTTCACTCGGAGGCCATTCTCCCATCGTACTCCCCAACGCTGAACCAGAGGCCCAAGGTTATGATGCCAACGGCAAAAATCTAAATTAAAGCACATCTGGTAAGATAGTGATATATTTAAATAAAAGGACTTTTGGAGATTATAATACCTTCTCTTTAGAAAGTAATGATAGGTGGTAAATAATGTCAGAATATTTGGTCGAAGACACCGTAAAGTGTTCGGAATGCAGCAGTCGAAATCTAACCCGTGACGAAACCCGTGGCGAAGTGGTGTGTGACGATTGCGGACTTGTACTTGAGGACAAAGTAATCGACCAAGGAGCAGAATGGCGTGTCTTCAGTCCCGAACAAGGAGATCAGCGAGCACGTACTGGAGCACCAATGACTGTCATGCTACATGACAAGGGCCTCTCAACCGATATCGATTGGCAAAACAAGGATTACTCCGGGAAGACAATTTCAAGTAGATACAGATCGCAGTTCTACAGAATGAGAAAGTGGCAGAAGAGATCCCGAGTTTCTAATGCAACAGAGCGAAATCTTGCTATGGCCCTTGCAGAATTAGACCGAATGGCAAGTAGGCTAGATCTACCAAAAACAATCCGTGAAACCGCTGCCGTGAATTACAAGAAGGCTGTAGAAAAGCGATTGATACGAGGGCGTTCGATTGAAGGCGTGGCTGCAGCGTCATTGTATGCTGCATGTCGACAGTGTAACAATCCGAGAACACTGGATGAAATTGGCGAAGCTAGCCGAACTGGTCGAAAGGAGATTGGGAGAACATACAGATTCATGGTCCGTGAGCTGAAGATGAAAATCCCTCCAACCAAGCCAGAAGATTACATACCCAGATTCTGCTCCGGTTTAGATCTCGATGCAGAAGTTCAGTCAAAGGCATACGAACTTATCGCTAAAGCTCAGGAAAAAGAGTTGACAAGTGGGCGTGGTCCTACTGGAATCGCTGCATCGATAATTTACATTTCGAGCGTCCTCTGTGGCAAGCGCCGTACACAACGAGAAGTCGCTGAGGTGGCTGGAGTCACAGAAGTCACAATTCGAAACAGATACAAGGAATTAATCCAGAATCTAAATATCGAATTAGAGATATGAATCCCGGTGCTAAGATGCACCGACGAGACTCACGACCACTCATCTTTGAGATAGTTGGAAATCTGATTAGGGAAGCTATTGAGGCCGCATGGTCGTCTGTTACGATACACGACCCCATTCATGAGTTACCAGATTTTCCAGCCCTTAGACCCATGAGCCCGACCAAACTGACTCAGCAGGCAGCAGGATTGCATGCAGCCGATCGAAGAGGTTTCGATCTCCGTCTTGAGGATGTTATAGGAACAACATACCGGCCCATTCCAGGCTTATTTGATCATGAAGAGAGGCTGGAAGCATGGCTTCACAAGAACATCCATGATATCGCAGATCAGATATCGATGACGATGGCCATCGACTGGCTTAAATCAGCATTGGATGAAAATCATCCAGATACAGATCGTTGGTATCTTGGTTATGCCTTATTCGCCGGTCGGACCATACAAGGATCATTTGCAGCGATTGAGAAAGCTAATTCGATACTCTCAATGGTCTTTGGGAGTACGGACATACCAAATCACGGTGAACAGATACCACATCCACAGGGGGTACTCGCGGTTAATTCGATTCTGGATGCCATGGACAATTCACAATCTATGCCCGCCGTTAACTCATGGCTCCCCTCTCTCGCAATGTATCCTTCCGTCGCATTCAGACTCCAAATAGCAAACAGGGCACTGGAAGCAATAATTCGATATCCGGAGTCCAATTGCTCTGGATGCTTGGACGCTATGGTGCAGATTTCAACGCATGATTCAGATTCTGCAAGACGCACCCTCATGAGCACATGCGATTTGAAAAATCGATCTGTAAGCCAGTTACTCGCCGATCGACTCGACTCTATATCCGGAAGAATGCCAAATCTAGCGTTAGAAATACACGACAAGCTCGCCATCACTGATGACTCTTCATTGATATCTATACTTTCCAATAATATCGCCTCTCTATGCACTCAGAGACCCGAAGAATATCCTGTTCGTGCAGCACATCTCATTTCTATCGGAAATGATCGTTCGATTAGAAGACTGGTCGAATCTGGCTTCAGAACTTACCTGGACAACGATCCGAATGACGAACATGGTCTACTGAGCCATGCATGGGTTGATGGCGGCGATCTCTCTAAATCACGTCTCAAAGGACTGATTTCCGAACAACGAAAAATATCGGTTGACGCCTTTGAAGCCACATTAAGCCGAATTAATGAGAAATCAGAAAACGAAGCGAATTCTCTACGAGAAGAAATTACGAACAGAGAAAGAAGATAATTTCACGAGCATCCGGTCGTCGATCCGCATGCATTGCATTTCAGACAGGTTCCGTTTCTGACCATCTGGCTGCTCCCGCAATCATCGCAAATATCGCCTGTAAAACCACGTTCACGCGCTAACCTTCTTGTTTTCGTCATCTCATCTTCAACCGGTTCCACCGTCGAAGATGTAAGGGTCATCTGAACCTCACGCTTCTCTCCTTGATGCCGCAGAAGACCGTCATCTGTTGGAACAGGTCGACTTATCGAGGTCGTCTCAAGATCTTCTTCAGATACATGTGCGAGATCGCTTCTTCCAAGATATTCAATGGCCAACTCTCTGAAGATATAGTCTACGATACTCGTCGACATCCTCACTCTCCCAGATCCGCCAACAACCATCCCGCTGGGTTCGAACTTTTGGAACGTGAACGATTTCACGAACGCATCAAGCGGAACCCCGTACTGAAGACCAATGGAAACCGCGATTGCGAATTGATTCAACATAGATCTCCATGCTGCCCCTTCCTTCGAGGTGGTTATCATGATCTCTCCAAGCCTACCATCCTCATACTCACTCGAAGTTAGGTACACCGTGTGCCCACCAACTCTCGACTTCGTCGTCTTGGAAGACCTCACATCTGGCATGGCCTTTCTCGTCGAGATGAAGCTCTGTACAAGATTTTCTGCTATTGGCTGAGCCAGATCGTCAGGAACTGGTATGATTTTTACAGCCTCCTTAACCATCTCATCGATAGTGCCGGACTCATCTTCATCTTCGAGGATCGAGGTATCTACGATCTGACTCATCAGCGGCTGTGACAGTTTGCTGCCGTCCCGGTATACCGCACAAGCTTTGTTCATAGTGCTGTGACTGAGCTCATATGCTTCCCGGATATCATCGATTGAGGCATCCCCTGACATATTTATTGTCTTTGAAATGGCTCCTGAAATGAATGGTTGTGCGGCTGCCATCATGAGAACATGAGCCTGCCATTCAATGGAGCGCTTTCCATGCTTACCACAAGGCGTCGCACAGTCAAAGACAGCCAAATGCTCATCCTTCAAACCCGGAGCGCCCTCTATGCTACCATATCCAAAGACCACATCATTCGCCTGCTCTATTTCATCTGTTGAAAGTCCGATATGGGTTAGCGTATCAAAGAAAACATCTCCGCACTCCTCTTCCGAGAGGCCTAATACTGTCGTGCAGAAATCAGTTCCAAGAACCGATGGAGAGAATGCAGATCGAATGTCAAATACATCGGGCATCGACGATTCAATTTTATTGATCACTTCATCTGTGAATCCTTTCTTCTGTAAGAGATCAGTACTCAACCCAGGGCAACCTGAAAGACGACCAGTTCCCATAATATGCTCAACGATGGAGGTCACATCTCTCTCGGAATAACCGAGACGCTTTAGCGCGCTTGGAACTCCCTTGTTGATGATTCTAAGGGTGCCGCCACCAGCTAGTTGTTTGTACTGAACCAGTGAGAATTGAGGCTCGACACCAGTCGTATCGGCAGCCATCACAAGGCCAATAGTTCCCGTAGGAGCAATCACAGTCGTCTGAGCGTTTCTGTACCCATATTCTTCACCGCCCTGGACGGCTCTATCCCATGCAGACTTCGCCGCGTCTAGTAGATCACTCGGACATCGTTTTGCATCAATCCCCATAGGGGTTATCGTGAGTCCTTCATACTCACTACCTTTACTGTCGTAAGCAGCTCTCTTGTGATTTCGAATCACACGTAGCATATGTTCAGCGTTCTCTTCATAATTCGGGAATGGTCCAAGAGCCCCTGCGAGTTCCGCTGAGGTTGCATACGATTCTCCGCACATGATCGAAGTAAGAGCGCCGCATACAGCATAAGCACGCTCATCGGCATAAGGGAGGCCCATGTGCATCAATAGAGAGCCAAGATTGCAGTATCCGAGTCCGAGAGTCCTGTACTCATACGACTTTCTAGCTATTTCTTCAGATGGGAATTGTGCCATCAACACGCTCACTTCGAGAGTTATGGTCCAAAGTCTGACACTGTGTTGGAATGAAGCGATATCGAATTTTTGAGCCCCAGTATCAAAATAATGTAGAAGATTTATGCTGGCTAGATTGCAAGCCGTATCATCCAGGAACATGTACTCTGAGCATGGATTCGATCCATTGATTCGCCCACCTTCCGGACATGTGTGCCATTCGTTTATGGTTGTATCAAATTGAACACCAGGGTCTGCGCAGGCCCATGCTGTGTACGCTACTTTGTCCCACAACTCCTTCGCGGGCATAGACCGGCAAGGCGACGGCTCGCGCCCTTCTTCACTAGCGCTCTTTAACTCGGTTCTATGATACAGGTTCCATGTACCATCATTCTCTAATGCATCCATGAATGAATTAGGAACTCGAACGGAATTGTTTGAGTTCTGTCCAGAAACGGTCCCATATCCCTCTCCTTGCCAATCAGTATCCATTGTATCAAATTGTATAGATTTCCAACCCAGGCCAGCAAGATCGAAGAAGCGCTTCACGTGAGAATTTGGAACATGATTTTTCAGGGCCTTTGCTGCTGCAGTTCTGAGCGCTGAGTTGTCATTTACATCCAATTTATCCCCTTTGCCGTCATAGTTCCAGATTGCGTCCATTATTGCATTCGCATGACTCTGTAGCAGATTAGAACCGATAACCAGAGCGGAAACTTTCTCTTCCTCAGAGAGCTTCCAGTCGATATACTCCTCTATATCCGGGTGATCTAGATCAAGCGTCACCATCTTTGCAGCCCTGCGTGTGGTCCCTCCTGATTTTATCGCGCCTGCAGCCCTGTCCCCGATTTTAAGGAAAGACAGCAAACCACTTGACGTCCCTCCCCCGGAAAGAGGCTCACCAGATCCACGAATATTAGAGAAGTTAGAGCCTGTCCCTGACCCGTATTTGAAAAGAAGAGCTTCACGATTCCAGAGCCCCATTATCGAATCGTTCCCTCCAACTAGCGAATCAGATACGGACTGAATGAAGCATGCATGCGGTTGAGGGTGTTCATAGGCGTTTGTAGAAGTCATCAACTCCCCTGTGGTCGGATCGATGTATCGGTGACCCTGCGCAGGCCCTTCGATACCATATGCCCAATGAAGGCCCGTATTGAACCACTGCGGACTGTTTGGCGCTGAACGCTGACTTGCGATTAGGTAGCACATCTCATCAAAGTAGGCCCTTGCATCAGCCTCAGCCTCAAAATACCCATGTTTCCAGCCCCAGTAGGTCCATGTTCCAGCCAATCTTCTGAATAATTCTCTCCCATGATTTTCTCCAACGTATCTTTGATTTGACTCAAGTGTCTGCAGCTTTTCATGATCCGGCTCACTTCGCTGAAGCCACTCCGGTACGCCTTCTTCCGCTACCTTTCGTAGAATTGCTGGAACACCTGCTTTTCGAAGGTATTTCTGTGCTAGTACCTTACCTGGGACGCCTGAATATCCAGAAGGAAGCCGTACCTCATCTATGCGATGAGCTAGAGAACCGTCTGCATTCCTTATTTCGACATCCATTTCAATCCACTCAAATTGATCGAATGGGTCCTCACCGACCGTTGTGAAACGACGTTCAATGACCAGTCCTGTTCCAACTGGTCTATCTGAATCCGCTCCTCCTTTCTCAGTTCTAGTTTGCATAGTATCAACTCTCACGCGCACACGCCCCGAAACCTCAGAGCGAGGGACTCAACATCGACACTGGGGGGTGTTTAATGGTTCTCTAAAAGAACTCCAGAGATAAGACAATACGACTAATGTTTAGAATAACAGCAGACACGCCGTTTAGCAAATTTAAGATTCAAAATCAAGCTCCCATGTGAGATTTACACCACCGCGAGTTAACATGATGCCCACGGAGCACAAGGACTCATGAGACCGATGAATGATCCTTTCAACAAGGGCCTTTGGAACATCTCCTCTGATCACATAGACAAAGTGCACTTTTTCAAAGACTCTTGGAGAATTTTCAGACCTGTCTGAATCGATATCAATCCGTGCTACTCTTAGGCCATCACGTCTTTCTTTGAGCCCTCCAATCACATCAATGAGTGAGCACGCCGCATGTGCGTGAAGAACCATTTCCATGGGGCTGGGTGAAGAACCGTCATAGATTGAGAACTCTTTCCCACCACCCGTTCTGCCTTCATACCCGTCTCCTTTCCATCGCACCATACCCTGCATGAACGAGCCTCATCTAAGCACCATCATGAGGGTTGGCTTCATGAGGGGGTCACCAGCCAGTGGTGACGAGGGAATACCATGGGGACACAAATCGAGAAAGAAGGACAAACCATCATCGTACCTGAAGACCCTATAATCCACTATATCGAGGGCGATGGAATAGGCATAGACATAACTCCTGTCATGATACGCGTAGTAGACAAATCTGTGGAAAAGGCATATTCTGGTTCAAGAAAGATCACATGGAAAGAGGTATTAGCCGGGCAGAAAGCCTTCGACAAGACAGGAGAATGGCTGCCTGAAGCAACGCTCGACTCAATGAGGAACGGCCTAGTCTCGATTAAGGGGCCGTTGACTACCCCTGTCGGCGGCGGAATCAGAAGTCTGAATGTGGCACTCCGTCAGAAATTGGACCTATATGCCTGCGTAAGGCCCGTTCGTTGGTATTCTGGAACACCCAGTCCTGTAAGAGATCCAGCTGCAGTTGATATGATTATCTTCAGGGAGAACAGTGAAGATGTTTATGCAGGAATTGAATGGGAAGCAGAAAGTGAGGAAGCGAAGAAGGTAATCGATTTCCTCAAAACGGAGATGGGCGTAACTAAGATCAGATTCCCAGAAACATCAGGCATAGGCATCAAGCCGGTGAGTAAAGAAGGTACAGCAAGAATCGTTCGAGCAGCGATCAACCATGCCATTTCAGAGGATAAGCCGAGTGTAACGTTAGTTCACAAGGGAAACATCATGAAATTCACAGAGGGGGGCTTCAGAGATTGGGGCTACCAGATTGCATGCGAGGAGTTCGGGGCAGAGGAGCTTGACGGCGGACCATGGTGTGTTTTGACCAATCCTGAAACTGGAAATCAAATCACAATCAAGGATGTCATCGCCGATGCAATGCTCCAGCAGGTACTAACAAGACCACGAGAATACAGTGTACTCACGACGATGAATCTCAATGGCGACTATATTTCCGACGCTCTCGCTGCTCAAGTGGGCGGCATAGGAATTGCGCCCGGTGCGAATATCAACTACGAATCTGGCATCGCTATATTCGAGGCGACTCATGGAACAGCACCGAAATACACAGGCCAAGACAAAGTAAATCCTGGATCACTCATACTCTCAGCAGAGATGATGCTTCGTCATATGGGTTGGTTTGAAGCTGCTGATTTGATAGTTAAGGGGATGGAAGGAGCCATCTCTTCAAAAACAGTCACATATGATTTTGAGAGATTGATGGAAGGATCAACACTCTTGAAATGTAGCGAATTCGGTGAAGCAGTAATATCCAATATGTAATCGACTACAGAGATGTCACCAATACAGTAGCTTCTCGCTTGTATTAGCTTGAGAAGTTTGAGCTGAAGACAGACGGGGAGGTCCTCGAGAGGACCCCCGCCGCCTTGTTACGTTTTTCAGTTTCAGTTTACGGTTATTGTAATCTGAATCAGGCCATGGCTGCGGTTGCCTTCTTGGCACCCATCCATGCTACGACACCGAATCCGATCTTGTTGATCATGTCAGCGATGTTGTATAGAACACCCATTAGCTCTTGGTTACCATCTAGTAGATTGGTCTCTGGGCTGAATAGGTAACCGATTGGGTAGATGACCCAGCCGACAACGATGAACATCCTGAGAGCGTTCAGGCTCCACTGTAGCTCATCCTTGACTTTGCTGTTGTCGATTCCCTTTGGCTCCATTAAGCCGAATGGATCGCCTGCAGCCACGATGATCATTGCCCATCCTACCCCACTAAGGAGTAGGCAAAGGAGGCCGGCGCTGTCTCCGAATGTGTCGACCATAAGCCCGGTCTCTCCAGCGAATCCCCAGCCAATCATCCACACTGCACCGAAGAAACACACATTAGCGAATCCTCCAATCACTGGAATCTTGTTGTCAGTTATAGCACCCTTCCCAACTAGGCTTGGGAATTTCAGGGCCATCAATGGGACTGTGATGAGCCAATCCATGTATCTGTAATGTACACTGACTATTCCATCTTCGACATATGCGCCGCGCATGTAGTAGTAGTGGAACGCTGCGATACCGACGATCAGAGCGGAAATCGTCATTGTTGTTCTGTATTCTTCTGCAACGCTATTCCTCTCCATGACGAAGAAAATAAACGCAGCTCCCATCGAAATGTACCCGACGAAAAAGAGGAAGAATGTCAACAGAGCCATTCCACTGTAATCGTTTGGATCTGCGTATTCTGCTGCAGAAGCAGTCGACAATCCCAATACTCCCAATGTCAAAACAGCGAGTATAGGGGCACTCATTCTCAGGCTTTTCCTATATGATGGAATAGTTTCCATAATGCATCCGTTATAGTTTACATGTTTAAGTCTTAGTTTAATTTTAAGTAGACCTAACACAATCGTGCGACTAAATTTAGAAAACCATCGGGGAAGAACAATTTAGTGAATGTTCCCTGAGCGGGACGTGGAAGAGATTAGACACAGACTGAAGCGGATGTCAAATGCTGCGGCATCTACAAATGAACCTCTTTCTTGGTTTGAAGAACTCTACTCTTCAGCACGAGGCGATGATAATTGGATACCTTGGTCTGATGGCTCTCCGAGCCCATTTGTCGTCGAATGGGCGATTGGTAAACCCCCTGGCCGAGCATTGGTCGTGGGGTGCGGTCTTGGTGAAGATGCGGTTTTCTTGGATAAAAATGGCTGGGATGTAGTTGCGTTCGATCTCTCACCCACTGCGATTGAATGGGCAAAAAAAAGACATGAAAAAAGCAGCATCGAATGGGTAGTGGCCGATTTACTCAACCCTCCTGATGAATGGAGAAGCCAATTTGAATTAGTTCTAGAAGTTCACATCTTACAAGCAATTCCTGAAAATATTCGGAACAATGCAGCAAGAACACTCCCTATTTTTGTAGCCGAGGGAGGGCATCTAGTTTGCATCGGCAGATTTGATGAAGCCGGTAATCCGCACGAGGGCCCCCCATGGCCACTTAATCAGGAATTCATAGAAAGCATAGGAGAGTCTCTAGGCCGAATGAGCATGGTTAAGGCCACTCTGCCAGACGATGACCCTTCCACAATACGCTATCGAGCAACTTGGTCAAGAGCGGACTATTGAGAGAGTATCAATTTTGAGACTTCTCCAGCATCACTTACCACACTGAAACCATAGGACTCTTCCAGAGACCTTCTAATCATTCTGAAGTCAGAATCACGGGTTGCCACGTGCACTGATCCAATCTTTTTCAGATTGGATGAGAAAGCACTCGTGTAGGATGCAAGACTAGCTGCATCCAGTATTACCCGCAGATCGCCTCCCTCAGGATATATCGCACGACCACCAATAACAGATCTTGCAGGCTCGTCATCTCTTAGAATACGCTTCCTTTCGTCTATCCGCTCGAATATTCCTTCATGTCCAATTAGGAAATCACTCAACCCGTCCTCTATATCCGAGCAACTCTCAAACGAAAGGGAAACTGTGTCGAATAACTCGATAACATCCTTCTGAATTTCTTGCAACCCTTCATCCTTAATTTTTGACCACATAACCTGGTCCTGATACTCCCCCTCGAACAACCTCTTGGCGGACTTTACACTCCGAGTCCTATTGGCGAACTCTCCTTTTACAGCGGATGGAACGTATAGCAAGATATCCCCACTACCCCCACGTCGTCGCAATTCCCATTGGAAAGCTCGTTCTACGGACCAAACAAGCTGTCCAAAACCATCGGTCGATTCTTTGCTGAGAAGTTCATCTTTGAATGCCTGTATGAGTATGTTCGTGTCTACAATGACGAGTGGCTTCAATCCAGATATTTCGAATATCTTTCGATCTCTTATTGGTATCGAGGTCTCTAACTCTGTGAATTTGATCCTCAACACCTGGCGGAGCCTCTTGACATCCTTATCGTCGAAGAACCCAGACCTAATCGCGGTTTGGAATACTCTCAATCCCGCAAGAGGTTTCACATCTGCCTGCTGAGTTGCAATATCATCAACGTCGATCACTGTCTTAGCGTCATTCAAGGCCTCTTTCCAATCATCTTCTCGACCAGCCCCTTTCCTACGTCCTGAACGCTCCAGTCGTTTGACCGCCGCTTTCAACCTCCCTTCAAATGGCTCGCTGGGAAGACCCAATTCGGAAGAGTAACTCTCAAGGCTGGAAATTTCATCAGACAAGTCCTTACTCGAATCTCTGATATAATTTACAATGAGACCGGTTGCTGCATCTTTCTTTCCACTTTCATACTCATTGCATACTCTGAGAAACAGCCGAAACTTGTTTGTTATTGCAGCTAGTAACTCTTCGTTTCTTTCAATAAGATCGACAGCATCTTTCCAAGCCTTAGCATGAGCGAGTTGAATCAATGCCTTTCGATTCAATCCAGTTCGGACTTCGAAGCCCTCTGAGCGATTTGCAGCTTCTTTGAATGCTCTGCCAGCGTTTCGATGATCACCCTTGTCTAGCCAAATACCAGCCCTCACTATTTGAGCAGATATCGTATCAGAGGCGTGTTTTCGATACCAGTCATCTAATTCTTGAATTGGAAGGCTGTGTTCTTCAACAATTTCCGAGATAGACATTAGGATCTCCATCGAAGGAGGTTTTGCCATCATAATTGAAGAAAGAGAAGAAATTGCTGCTTTACGCTTTTCATCAGTTTGCATGTGTAAGTCGACACGCGCGCGATTCAATCGCAATGATGTTATCAACGATCTGAAGAGCCCCCTTTCAATCTCATTCATGTTAGCCGCCTCAGATGATTTCGAGAGATGTTCAAGAATACTTTCTTTGACAATTCCAGAGCCTTCTGAGAGAAGCGCCCTCCTTGTCTGATTCAGCTCTATCACACCTTTACTTCCGAGCAACTCATGAAGAGCACTCAAGTCTGTTGAGAAGCCATTCATGATGGACATTAGCGCTATCGATACATCGCTTATGCACTCGTCTTCAATTATTTTTAGCGATATTAGAGATTCTCTTCGCAGCGACAGGATTGCGTCAGAGTCATTCATGCCAAGATGAGCGGGAAGTAGATGCCATACCAGCAAACCCCTCAAAGGAGACACCAAATCATCATTCTCCATCAATATCTTAGCGAGCAATTCAATTTCACACCCCAATGTTAGGACGTCCGCAAGATCAGCATCGTTGTAAGAAATGTCTTTCCTTTCAATGAGAGCACTTGAAGCTGATATTTTTACACGTAAAGGTAATGACTCATCTCCGAGCATTTCTTGTAACTCGACAGAATCTAAACGTTTGACAGAATCCTCTATTATTAACTGAAGAGATGAATCTTCCAATGGTATACCGGCTCCAAGAATGAGACATTCTCTGGCGCCAATTGGCCTCTCGACCAATATTTTTGCCGCCTCCTCATACCTTCCATTCTCAATTAGGAGCTCCACAATCTTAGATGAAAGATCAATAGGCCACGCCTGTTTATGGAGATCTAGCATCTTCCCTCCCGATAGAAGCCCCTCTATACCCAAATCAATCTCTTCTAAATCGATGTGTTTCCAAGCCTCGAGAACTATCGAAGAGGTCAGAGGATCGACCCCCTCTTTCCCTATCCAGTTTGATGCTTCGTTCGACCCATCCCCGCACCTCATTTTATTGAGGGCAAGATGCATCTCAGCGACTTCTCCGATGCTGCCATTCTTGGCAGCATGTTCAAACCGTTCTATCACATTCTCCCCTATCGACGATCCAATTATTCCGTAGAGGAAATTTCCTAATTCACCCTCGTCCTCTATGCTGCTAAGATGCTCCCTGACTCTCTTCACGAAGACTTTCGATGAGTATTCCTTTCTGAGAACATTGAGGGCTCTCCTTTGACTCCCCGTTAAATGGAATGGAGGCTCGATACTCAACCACGAAGCAACTTCCCTGTGATTAATCGGATCAAATTTTGCAGATTCTGACCAGAAATTGATGTCTACAAAATTCTCCGCCTGCTCTTTAACAGGAAATCTGCTTAATTCAGCAAAAATAGGCGCTTCCCGAGCAAGGCGCTCCCAGACGG
>Ga0181379_1000045_pt1 | contig 56022 bp, 80 predicted proteins | sample 2SPOviralmetaG_FD_130115 | JGI IMG/M metagenome (GOLD analysis project Ga0181379, IMG submission 130115) | Marine viral communities from the oligotrophic San Pedro Time Series (SPOT) site, San Pedro Channel, CA, USA - 2 SPOT_SRF_2009-07-10 | ecosystem: Environmental > Aquatic > Marine > Strait... | reverse complement strand
TACACGTTCGACTACATGTATCCTGTCACGTTCTCTATCGAACCATGCGTCTACATAACTCATTAAAGTGCCCCTATTAGTTGTACAAGTGCAAACAAGTTCATTGCTGTGAACCAACTACATAATACAATGACAAATGCTGCTTTTCTTATTATAGCACTAACGATACCTAGTATGCTACCTATAAGATACAGTGGCACAAATGTCCATCCGTCAGGATCTAATATAGTCACACTGAGTATAGCACTTGCACTGATAAGAAATAGTGCTTCTATCATTTCACAGTAAAATGCAAGTGGACTAAGTTTGTAACTATTGTAGAAAAACTTTCTTACTTTTACCAAAATCCTAAACCTCTTCCGTTGCCTGCAATAATCATTGCACAGGTTGCAATATGCAATACTATCCAAAATGTTCTAAATGCAAGTGCTTTGCTTACATCTGATTGTTTGATAGGCAAAAACTCTGGTTTATCGTCGTCGGTAAGTCCCATAGGCATGCCCACAGTTCTACTCCAAACTTTAAGCCATCGTCTTTGTCCTGTCATTAAATCTTGCCAACTGTTGCTAGGATATTTTCCAGTTCGCTGTATTCGTCAGTAACTTTATCAAACTCTGCTTTGTATGCTGTGCGCACTGCTTTTTTAAGCACTGTGGGTTTGATTTGCATTTCTTCCGCTACTGCTTTGATTGTGTCGTTTAGACCTGCGTTTAGATCGTCGACTTCCTGCATAACTGTCAAGCCTTCGTTGACAAGTTGTGTGAGTTTTGCCTTCTCTTCTGGATTAAAGACTCGATCGCCAGTATCACTCATGTATCACTCCTTATGTTTAAGTTTGTATAGTATATGGTAGTTTGGACTTTATGTCAATATGTTTATAGTGATCTATAAACTGTTCTGTGTTTTTTGCTGTAGGACATATTGTACAAACACTGTGTGGTCTTCCAAAGTTATTTGCAAACGCTTGCATGTCGTCTCCTGCACTGTGTCCGTGTCCTAGTGCTGGTTCCCAAAGATCATAGTTTGGTCTATCAAATCTATCTAACAACTCAGGAAGATATGCTAAGTGCCCACACTTATATATTTTACCTTTGTATAGTAACGGACAACGTTGTTGGCAACAAGCATCAAATGCTTCTACTGGGTTGCTGTTAAACGGAGCCATGTTTTCGTAGTCGTTGCGGAATACTTGTACAAATGTGTCTGGCTTGTTTATTTGAAAACGAAAATCTGTGCCACGCTCACGCCAACGCACTATACCAAACTCTTCTACTTGTTCCCAATCGAATTGTGCAAAGATTCTTTCTATTGCTTCGTCTAGTGCTGGAGTGCCAACATGATATGTTATTTTAAAAACACTGTTGCCTATATCTCTAAGCAAATGAAATACATCCCAATGCTTTTGTATAAGTGTACCGTTTGTGACAAATCGTTGTTGTGCATTAGGTAACAGTTCATGCACACCTTGTATCCACTGTTTAATAGTTGGGTTAAGTAAAGGCTCGCCGCCCATGAATCCTATAGCAAGAATGTCTAGTTTACCAATCCAAGGCTCTAACCAACCGCGCCCTTCTTCCCATGTATGGTATCCATTCCATTTTAAATCACTGAATGTACTACAACCTTTGCAACTTAGGTTACATGCTTGATTGACTTGCATTTCTAGAAACGGTATTGTTGGCACTCGCCTCTCCTGCTAATGTCATTTGTTATACAGTGTATACCTGCATCCCAAAAATACTTGTGTCTAAATGGCACAATGTGTGCAGTAATGCCCCAACGTTCCAGTGCGTCTACTGCTTGTTTGTTATATTCTGCAAGCACAACATTAGTAGGATTTATAATCAATATATTCACACCAAACACAGTTTCACTTACTTCACCAATCCAATCTTCCATGTATGTATCAACTGTCTCGGTGATAAGTGGATTACTATCAAATCCTGGAATATACCATTTACCACTGTTAAGTTTCATGCTTGCTTGGAACATTTTGTGTGCAGCATAATGACTTTCAGGCAAATGCACAACCTCCCAGTTAGGAAAACTATCTTTATAACTTTCATCTGCTATGCTTATAATAAGACCAGGTGATACAGGACAATACACTGCATCACCGTGTCCCTGTGCATCTACTATATGATTGTTAGTGTGCGGAAACAGTGCATTTACTTCTGTGCGTATAGCATCCCAATCATCAAAAATAGTCTGTGTAGCAAAGAATAAATCATTGCCTATACGGCTTACAAAACATCCACTAATATAGGTGTTTGTTGTTTCTTGTGTATTGCATTGTGCAAGGATATCAGAATAAAATTTTAGTTTTCTATTGTGCTTTGCTTGATCATGTGCTTGGAATTCTATCCAAGTCTTTTCAGTTTGTTTCTTAAATGCATTATGAGCATGATTTGCATTTGGTACTATAGGCACCCACATCTTATCATGTATTTGTATAAAGTAGTCGCGAGGTGTAACTGGAGGTGGTACCCATACTTCATCAACCATGCAATCTTCAAACGTATTTGGAATACTAGGACGCATGACTTGTACGTCAAACTGTTCTAATAATGCTATTAGAGTTTGAAAATCTTGTTCTGTTTCTTGTGCTACTTGTTGGAACTTTGCGCGAGTATTAGTATCTTTTATCCACGAATAAAATTCTGGTGGATATGCTTGACCTACGACGCAAACTTCAAGTGGATCCCAGTGTTGATAAACGGTAAATGTCATTATGTACTATAGCATACATTAGCATTTTTTGCAAGTTTTTACCACTTGCGACATGACCAATAACGTGCCTTCCACTTAGGACCTGGATTATCGCAGTTGTGTCTTGCACGGAAACTTTTACGTCTCTTTGGATTAGATTTCTTAATACGCATATTTGGATCACCGAAGTTAACTTTTACAACGTTGCCTTTGGCATTCTTAACATATACTTTAAACTTTTTTACATCGCCACGCATCGGCTTGTTAAGTTTAACTTTACGACCTTGATACTCTGCTTCGAATACACCTTCTTCTTCGGCGTAGCCTAGCATGCCAAACTCTTCGTGAAAGTCTTGTGTATCTTCTAAAGTAATCTCTTCTTTGAGACGACCAGGAACTTTGTCTGCATCTATAAGTGACAAATACTTCATATCCGCTTTATCCAATGGTCCTTTGTATCCATAACTTGCATCGTAAATGTGTATCCAGTTGTCACCAACTTTCTTTACATATGAAATACTTGTATCTGGATAACGCACAATACCATATTCATCTTTGACAGCCTCTTTGATTTCGCCTACGTCTTTTCTGCCGCCATCAAGAAAATCTACTTTAGTGCGAGCATCTGGATCCCATCTAACTGGGGGAAACTTAACGGGCTTAAATCCTTGTTTGTGTACACCGTCTTTACTGTGGGCATGAGCTTTAGTGTCACTTATGCGGTCATGCTTTAGTTGAGCTCTTGCTTGTGCAATAAGTTTGTTAGTGTCTCCCAAAGAGATAGAAGCTGCATCTGGGTCTCTTTCACGGTCACTATCAATCATATCACCAAACTTTGCTATCCTCTGAGCAGTAATATCGTCCATTCTGTTCTTTGGATCGTATTCTACTTTACTTTTAAGCTCTTTCAATCTCATTTTACTGTCCTGTCTATTACACGCCCTAATGCACTGCTGAAGTTGCCGCTTTGTAAGTCTGATAGTGCTTGTGGAAAAGTTTTGCCAGCACGTTCTGCTGCCTTTTTGATTGCTTTTAGATCACTGCCGCTAATGTCTACATCAATGTCTACAGTATCTCCTGATGGAGTATACATGCTATAGGTTCCACTTGGCATTTTGTCTCTTACACGCTTTGCAACCATCTTTGGGCCAACAAATGGAATATCCATTGCTGTTTGTGCATCTTTGAAATCTTTTTGTAACTCGGGATCAGCATCTGCTTGTGGAGCGACTGATTGTCCTGCTTTTGCACCTTGTCCTGCCATAAATGCAAGTTCTTTATCTGAAATATCTTTCAGCTTTTTGCCTGTGCTTTTTTCCAAATACTGACCGATTTCGTCTACGTCTTTTCCTAGGCTACGCATTGTCTTAACAATGGTTGCCATTTCTTTTTCGCCTTCGCAAAGCTCAATGTATTCTAGCAGTGTAGCCATACTATCCTTTTCTCCAGCCGCCACCGGCAGCTTTGTATTTTTTTGCAGCCCATGCATTGGCATATGCACTTGGGTATACTTCAAACTTTTTCTTAGCCTGTGATTTATAGTAACTCCACTTGCTAGGATTCGTAGGTACATTCTTTTCTACAAGTGTACTGATTTGTTCTACGAGTTCTTCTTGTTCTTTTGTAAGTTTTGGAACCTGAATAGGTCTTAGTGCTTGGTCGTTTCTTAATCTTGCGATTGATTTTTTACTTTTAATAACAAGAGGCTCTTCTTCGCCTTCGTTGGTATTTTGATCCATAAGTTTATCAAAACTTGCTTTTAGCACTCTAATGTTTTGATCTACACTAATACTAATATCTGGATCTGCTTGCTTTGCAGCCAGCTCATTCTTTGTAAGTTCTTTGATCTGAGCGGCAAGTTCTACTACATCACCTTTGCCCATTTCAACTTCACGAGCAACTTGCAATACAGCATCACTGATTGCTCTACGTTCTGGAGAAAACGTTTTATCAATAATAGCAATAGTTTTTTCTAGTGCATCATTACCATTTTCTGAAAAGTGATCGTAACGCATTGTTTACTCCTCAGGCATTTGTTCTGGTGTTGAACCCAATGCATCCATATGGCAAGTTTCATACGCTTCGTATGCTTGGCTTAGTGCTTCACGCATGTCATTTAGTGCTGATGGATCGCCACCTGCTTGTGCGATCTTACTCTCAAGCATACCGCCTTCACGCACCATCTTCTCAAGTGTGTTGATTGTTTCAGCCATTTTAGAAAAAGCACGATCACAGTATTCGTATTCTGCTGTGCCTTCTTCAATAGCAACACGCATATCTGCTACTTCAGCACCGGTTGCACGTTCTGCTTTTAGGAACTTAGCAAAACGATCCTGCATTGTTCCTTCAACTTCTGTGTCGTCTGCTTCAGTGACTACAGACTTGTAAGGATTTGATTCTTGGATAGCATTGAACTTTGAGAGTAAAGATGCTGTTTCTGTAACATTCTTTCGCTTTGTTGCGGTTTCTTCACTTGGAGTAATATCCACAGTTTCGTTTGCTTCAATAGCATTTAGTTTTTGTACCATTTGGGAAAAGTCAGACATTATTTTTTACTCCAGTTCTGCATCATGCTTAGTGGTGCAGTTGTGTCTTGTGCAAAACTGCGAATACGTTTAGGACGCTGTGGCGGCGCCTTAGGTAGTGTTTTAGGTGCAGTCACAGCCTTGTTTACCATCTTCTGCTTTTGTTGCGCACTAACGTTTGGTTCATTTTTAGGCATTTCCGGCTTGCTAGTAGCTGCTTTATCTGCTTGTGGAGCAACGGACTTATCATCTTTTGGAAGTTTAGCAATGATATCACCGATAACATCTTTACCGCCGCGTTGACCTGCTTTACCTTGTGCTAGTTTGCCAATAATATCACCAATAACATCTGTATCTTCTTTTGCTAACTTATTGTAGCCCATCTTCTTATAAAAATCTTGTGCAGGCTTACTAGTGTTTTGCGGTGTATTTTTCACAAACTTTTTTAGGCTTGCACGTTCTGCTGGCTTCATATCATCAATAGTTCTACCAGGAGCAGCATTTATACGATCCTGTTGTGCTTGTGTTAGTTCTTCTAGTGCGTCCTCTTTCATCATAGGTGCTAGATCTTTCATTAGAAAGTCTTTGTCATAGCCTTGAGGCTCAAGCATGTCAATCAACTGCATAATCTCTGCACTTGTCATGCCACTTGGAATATAATCACCTACTTCTGATTCTTCAGCAGGTCCACGACCACGAACGCCTTGCATGATCGCTCCGTATGTACGCTCTACTTTTTTATCGCTATTAGCCATCATTGACAGATCAGGATTATAATCAGCTTCTTCAATGCTTTCCGTAGCAGTCTTTTCTTCGTCTGCTAGGTGTGCATCTACGCCTGCTGTGCTTTTCAATTTTTTCATTTCAGCATATTTTTTAGCAGCGCCGTAACTTGAAGATGCTTTAATTTCTTCCTTGCCGTGTTTTGCATGAACTACTATATATGTACGCTCTTCTGCTTCAACAACTTCTACACCTTCTACTAAACCCATCTCTTTGGCAATTCTATAACGTAGTTCATCAGCATCGCCTGGCTCCATATCAGCACTGCCTCTACGTCTTGCTTCTTGGTCAATTCTACTTGCCATTTCACTACCAAACTTTGCAATGTCTTTAAAGCCTAAACGACCTTCTTCTAAACTTTCTTGTGGCATTGTCATAGCGTCTGTCATATCACCAGCAACAGGAACAACTGCTAGTTCTACGTCTGCCATCATTTCGCCTTCCATGTGATGCTTGACTGCACTTAGGTAATCAGCAGCTTTAGTAATCTTTGCTGCTACCCAACCATCAACGCCTTCCATTTCAGAGACATCTTTCATCATTTTATGGATTGCTACTGCATACTTTGCAGTCTTGTATAGGTCGCTTCGCGCCATTTGTACTTCATGATCCATTTCAGCTTCATGTGCCATGTCGCCTAAGCCTTCGTTAAGTTGTTCTTTCTCAACGTTTAGTTCTTCTAGTTTGCTAATAATATCACGCATTGTTTTGTTCCTGTTTAGTTGCTGTGTTATATATTTATCGTTTTAACACAGGCACGTTGTATACTGGATCTTTGGATTTCTTATTCTTCTTTTTGTTTACTGTATATCCAAACGGATCTACTGCTTGCTTTTGTTGCTTCTTTGTAGTGCCCGGTGTCATAGGCATACTAACAGGAGCAAAGTTACCACTTGCTGTTGCACCTCCACTAGCGTCCTCTGTTACTATTTCATTAATCTTCATAGGGTTGCTCCTGCCATTCAACTTTATCTATCCAAACTTTTGATTTTGGATATCCCGGTACGTTTTCAATACGAACTTTGTAATCATCTGCGTCTACTATTTCTAAACCTAGTGTGTTCCATGTTTTTTGAATCCTGTCATTTGCTGACCAGTTCTTTGGGCATGCATAAAAACGTTCTGTAATCAGCTCGTCATTGATGTACACTCTATAAGGCGTGTTAGGTTTTTCACTTTTTATTCTAGTTCGTATCCACATATTAATCATCCATATTGTACACAAACATTACTTGCTTGTACAGTTGGTTACCTCTTGCACGTTCTGCTTTGTTGGTGCTTTTTTTCATTTTGTTTGCCTTAGCACGGAGACGTTTTAGGTCTGTTTTGCTAAGTTTATCGCCGGCGCCCTTGCCTAAATACTGTGCTGCTTTACGCTTTAAACTCCCTGGTCGGCTACCTGGTTTTGCTGGCTGAGTAAAGTCCTCAGTTATTGTTCTCAGTTGCTCCATTAGAAGATGTTGTTTGTTGTTGTTGTTGACGTTGTGTTGCATCTGTCCGCGCCTTTTGTTGTTGCTGAATCCACCTTTGGGCTGAACGTCTGTTAGGCGGAGTGTTCAAAAATCTTTGCGTTTCATTATAAACTTTATCAAAGTTATCTTTTCTATCTAGGTCTTCTAATCCTCCACTGTTGTCGATGATGTGGAAACGACTTGCGCCAAACACTTGCTGAAACTTCATCAAGTTGTTTTGTACTGTGTTCCACATTTTAGTTACCATATTGGCTGGTATACTTCTTTTTCTTTCACTGTTACGCTGTTGCGCAACATCTTCGCTTGTGTTAACAAAAATCATCATACTGTCGTAGCCTAATGCTCCTAGTTTTTCAAACTGCTTTTGGTACTTAGCAACGTCTTTACCAGTACCGTCAATCACTAGTCCTATTCTACCTTTAAGGTAAGTGTGCAAACGGTTGTCTGTAAGTGTTTTTGCATTGTTGCGGATCTCTTGGCCCTGGGGTGATGCTATAGTGTTAGGATCGAGATCTAGACCCTGCTTTTGCATCATGTATTCATATACATCGTCACTGTTCACTGTGCGCAAACCTGTGCCGCCTAATAGGTTATTAGCAACAAATGATTTGCCACTGCCTGGTCCACCTGCTAGGAACACTGCTTTAAAGATGTGTGGATCGTTTACACCTTCTTGTAGATCAACATCTTCATCCATTACATCATCAAGTTTTGCATAACTCTTTGGACCGTCTGGATGTTTAGGATTAACATTTACAACCTCACCGTTCATTAGTTCGCTGATGTTGCTTGCTTTGCCAATAACATCCAGTAACTGATGTAGTTTGTCATCGCTATCATAATCTGTTTCATATCTAGGCTTGCCACGCACTTCTGTACGCTCGCCTGTTTTAGTATCTTTAATGTGCAGCACAAGTTGGTCAGGAGTATTCTCTAACTGTAACAAGTATGCCTCGTTAACACTTTCGCTTTTCTTCTTACGAGCCTTAGTGCTTACACGGATTGGCTTTTTTCCTGATCCTGGTTTATTCTTGCCGCCTCTGCCCGCTTTGTTCTGAGCAGCACGTTTGCGGCGTGTTGCACTTGCCTTTTCTTTCTTAGACATTTTCTTAGCCTTTGCGGCTGGTACACACTTTGCATAACCTTTTTTCTTGCCACTAGTACCACAAGGAGGATGCTTGCCATCTTTGCCTTTTTTGCCGATGTTTACCCACTTCTGTTTAAACCAATCACGCAAATCCTCGTCTAGTTCTTCTGTAGTAAACCAGCCTTTTATTTTGTCTAGTATGCTTTTGTCTTTGCCTTTAACTTTAGGATACTTAGGCTTTTTATCTTTTTCTTTAGGCTTTTTGTCAAATCCAGGAAAGTTGATTTGACTGCCCAAACTGTCATCTTCATTTTTCTTTTTGCCTGCGCAGTGAGCCTTTTGTGAAAAGCCTTTTGGGTCGCTGCAGTTTATACTACTCTTGTATTTTGCACTCCAGCCTTCTACAGGAAACTCTCTGTCTGGCGTTTTAAAATCTTTTTTACGCATAACAGTTTTAGCAATCAAGTCTAGCTCGTTGTTAGCTCTATCATACTGTAGTGCAAACGGCAAGTTAATATCTGTTTGCAAGTCTTTCATTACTGCTTCTTGCCCAGGACCCATTTGTGCAATAGGCTTACCGTGACGCTTAAACTCTTGTTTAAACAGTCTAGTAAGTTCAGCCATAGTAATCGGTTTCTTGTTTCTTTCATCGTTGACTCTATCTAGAAAGTGGCGTGTAAACTCTACGTCAATACCAACTTTAGCAAACAGTTTGTCTGCAAAAACTTCTAGTTGGTTTATGTCTGCTTGAGTAAGGTCTTCACGCATTGTAAGTGCAAACGGTGCATCGGGATCATCTACGCTTTTTCTAAAACGCTGTTTGCGCTTTTCATATTCTTCTCTGTCCATCCAGATGCCGCCTGGAGGATCTTGATTCATTTTTGGATATTTGCGCTTGTACTCATCTTTCATCTGTTGTATGTCACGCTTTAGTTGTTCAAGTTTCCATCTATTATATCTTAGTTCTTGAGATCTTTTTTCTTCTGGGCTAGGTTCATCCTGCACAGCAGATTCATCGTAGTTAAGTTTACCTGGTGTAGACTTTTTAATCTTAAGTGGACGATGTGGAAATATACTTACAACTAGTCCGCTTGCCATTGGTACGCCAATACTAGGAGCACCTTCATCGTATATGTCTTTGTAGTAAGTCTTTTCAAAATCATTAACTAAATCGTATAGTTTCCATGCTGGCATATTAACACGATATACATTCAAGTCTGAGCCTGTATTCAATGCCACAAGCCAACGATGATGCCCGTCTAGGATGTAGTCATCACTGCTGGCAATAACTGCTTTAGTGTTTGGTCCATCACGTAGATTCTTTTCCAGTTGCTTGAGTATACCTGCATCGCTGAACTCTTTTTGCATTGCTTTTAGGTCAGCGGCAGGAATAGTTTCACTTCTAAAACGTGCGCCATTGTTTTCCAAGTATTCAATAAACTCTGGATAGTCGGCAGTTTTAATCTGTGGCATTTCTCTACGCTTTACGCCCAGTGTGTCTTTGGGATCTGGCTTTTCAATGCGTAGTTCTGTAACTGGTCTAGGTTTTTTGTTTGGTAATCCGCTTGGTAATAGATCTTTGCTAAATGTTTTTGGTTTCATTTTTGTAATAGTACTAGCACCAGCGCCACCGATTTGGTCCGCTCTGTTTTGTTTATCTAATGCTTTGTTATACATATCTCTGTATGCTTTGGTAACTATTTTTAATTCACCTTTAGGAGCAGGAGCATTTGGATCTTCTAGTCCAGTCATATGAGGACGACTTACAAGCGTTGCTCCAGGCGCCATTCTTGGAGTATTTGCTTCCATAATACTGAAAGCACTTGTAGGAATAATGCCTTTGTATGCCAGTGTACTATCGTCATCCATTACATTTGGATCATCTTCTAGGTTGTCCTGGTCTAGTTGACTAGCATCAATACTCAGCACAACAATGTTGTCAATGTATTCATCTGACACTTCTTCGTTTGCTTCTGCATGACTGACAGCAACTTCTGGATCTTTAGCAAGGTATACATAACCAGGCTTACTATCTTCCCACTGTGTTTGTGCGCCTTTACCACCCAGTCCGTTTTTCATAATACTATCTAAGAAGGGTTTGTATGTTGCGTGATAAAGCATAGGAATAACTTCTTCTGCTTCAGTTATGCCTTCTGTGCCATATGTCTCTGCATAGTAATCAGCAAGTGCTCTGTAGTCAATGCCGGCAAATGATCTGCCTACACGTTGAGCATAGTATCCAAGTGAGTGTCTTAGGCTTCCTTCTCTGCTTTTGCGTACTAGTACATCATGCAGTACTTGTGCAGCTTTTTCGTATTGCTGTGGTTTCATTTTAGGAGCAATAGATTGCAGTACTTTATCCAGCATGCTTCTTTCTAGCAGTGGCAGTGTTTCTACACTTTCGCCAATGCCTAAGTTCATTAGTGTGTTTGGATCACTGTTCTTTGCGGCTGTTTTGTGTAACAGTTTTGGCTTGCCATTGCCGCCAAAGAACTTCTTGGCTTCCTTTTCAGTTTGCCCAGGCTTTACGTCTTGGGTAGTATTTTGTGCAGTTATTTTTCCTACACCGAACTCATCTAACTTCATTGTTCAACTGTCCATAATAGTATTGCACGTTTACTGGTTTCACCTGCTCTAATATAGTTGTCACTGCAATGATAGTACTTTCTATCAAATGCAAACATACTGCCTTTGTCCCAGTTAAATGTTTCTTTCAAACTTAGATACATCAAGTCTTTTGGATGTAAATGTGTTAGTGTTAGCACTAGTTCACGTGGGATTCTAAGTTTAAGTTCTCCTGTGTACTGTGCTTTAAAGTCTTCAAACTCATTGGTGCCTGTGCTATATTCGTTGAATACAAATGTTTGACTGTTGTAATCATCCAATGGAATAATGACTGTATACTGACTAGCGGTTTTGTCACCTGTGTGATTTACATCAGTGTGTAGTTCAAATGGATAAAAACTTTCCAGTATATGACTTTGTGTAATCTTTGTGCCTTGTGGCAAATGTGGATCTAGTATATCTCTTATGCATTTGTTAGAATCATCATAGTAATCCCAGCCATATTTTTTGTTGTAGACTTTGCCATCTGCAACGTACTCACTAGTAGTGCAAACATCTACAATACTAGATTCTAGGCTGTGTATTTCTTGTTCAGTGAACACACTATTTTTTTGTATACTATGAAGAAGCATTATTTTTTACCAAATTGTTTTGGACGATTCTTAAAATCTTTTACAGTTTTATTTACAACTGCTTTTACAGGCTTTGCTATTGCACTGCCTACACTCTTAGCAAAGTCAGTAAACATATTTTCGTCTAGTCCAATGTTCTTCCGCACACCGTTGATCATACCCAGTAGTTCAACGTGCTCTGGGCTACCTGGATTGCACTCCATTTCTTTTGTATAAAGTTTCATTAGCAGCACACGACCTTTCTCATGTTCAGGCGCCATTGGATCACCGCAATGCTCGGTAACATCACCAAAATAGTCAAAGTCTAAAGGAGGTCTGCTTCCTTTTTTCTTACCGCCTGTACTTGGAGATATTTGTTTGATAACATAATCATCATCTTTGTCCCTACCTAGATATCTAGTGACAGGATCTGCATACTTGCCTCTACTAAAATATCTGTCCCAGCGATCACTATCTTCTTCTATGTCTTTGTCAATACCGCGGCTTGCTGTGCCGCCACGCTTGCGTTGTTTAGCAAGTTCACGATATGCTTCCTGTACACTTGGAATATAAGTGTTCAGTAGTTCCATATAGTAATCCATGTTTGTTTGCACGCCACGAGCATCTTTATTTCTTGCAATCTCTGCCATTTTAGTAAGCATGTCTGCAATCTTATCCAGTGCTTGGTCAATGCGCATGGTGCCAATGCCACGAATAGCAACAACACTGTTCATTGGATCTTCTTTGTTAAAGTCTGTGATTTCTTCTTTAACGCCAAATGCTTTGCCTTGCCACTCTGCACTTTCTTTTTCAGTTTTAATAGGACCACCTTTAGCCCAAGTATGACAACTTCTTGCACTGTGACACTTGAAGTGATGCATCCAACAATAGCCTAGTTCACCATCATCATCAAATGTATCACCGGGCAAACAATCTTTCATACGCTCACTAATATCAAACGCTACACAGTTACCGCAGTTACTAGCCTTTGCCGCTTGTTCTGTCGTGTCCCAATAGTCTGCAATTTTTTCCCAGTAATCACCTGGTACATCAACATTTAGAGGACCATAGTTAAACTGCTTTATGGTTCTGTCTCTGTTCTCAGTGTTTACTGCCAAGTCTCCTGCTGCAACTGGGCAAGCAAGTTCTGCTTCGTTGACAGGCAAACTATGTCCACCTTCCATGATTGCTTGGTATAAACTTTGACGTCTACCTTCTTTTAATACTTTGTTTTTTAACATATCCATTCTCTGACAAGCCTCTACTATGTACTTGTCGTCTGCTCCTAGTTCTATCAGTTGTTCCAGTATACTGTCTGCACGAATCAACTGTTCGCTGATTTTTGCTGACATTATGTCATGTATGCGTTTATCATATTTGCCAAATAAGTCAGTCATCATGGCTTTTTGTGTTTCGCTATCTGCACCAGCAAAGTTTGCACGGAACTCACTTGCACTTTGCATTGGCTTTCCTAGTACGTTAAACTGTAGTGTAGGCACAGTAATGATGTAACCATGCTCCTTAAACGGACGCATATTCTTTTGTGCTGGCTGATAGTAACTTGGCGAGCCGTCTTTCTTAGGCTTAAATTGAAAGCGAGGATCTTCTGCCATGTCCTTATCACTCACAGCAAACAGTAAGATTGTGTTATCGGGGTCGTAACTGTCAGTGATTTCTTTGGCAATGTAAGGCATGACAACCTGGACAACACGTCTTGGATCAACACCGGTCAGTGCCATCATGTCTCGCTTTTCAGTAAAACTGAATGGTGATTTAGGGGGATCTATTTTGTTACTGGTAGCAATATAAACACTATCCTTGCCAAACTTATTGACAAGAGTGTTGTATACACTTGCATGACCTTTATGGAACGGGTGAAAACGCCCCGGATAGATTACTACTGTTTTCATTCTTTAATCCCTAAACACAGTGTATTTATCGATTAAAGATTTTCCAATAGCCAAATATAAACGGGGGTTGAGAACTTTAATGTAGTACGTCCATTCCAACTGAGCTTGCTGGCATGGAATCCTTCCGCATTTTCTCCTTGCGGATCGAAACTTTCATAGCTCAATGTACTCTCCTCGTCGAATGCCCAAAAGTCCAATGCAATATCATCAAAACTAATGCCTCTGATTTCTACACGTTTGTCAAGTTCAGGAGTACCATCTTCTGCTAGTACTACATCATGCTCAGGATCTTTGTTGTGATACTCTACAGTTAGGAAGTTATCTGTGTCATTTTCGATTTTCATATCAATCTCAACAGTTGTATCTTCGCTGATGATTTCTCCAAACTGCGGAAAGCCATTGATGCTGATGTTAACAAAAGGATGTTCTTTTACTGCATCATGTGTAGTGACGCCTAAGTCTATGCGTATTTTAACTGCTTCCATTTATTTGCTCCATGTCTGGATAAAATCTGTGATATCCAACATGCACTAAAGGTATAGTTATATCAGCCCATATCTGTCCACCAATTTGTCTCCAGCGTCTACAAAAACTCCAGTCTTCTGTTAAGTATCTGCCGTTGCTGTCTATTGTGCAGTTAAAGAAGTCATATTGGTTATCGTTTTCAACACTGCTTAAACCAATAGCGTCTGTGTACTTTTGTGCGCCTTCTTCAATCATTGCTTGAAACACAACACGTTTTATTAGCATAAAACCAGTACCCAGTGTGCCTACTTCTACTAGATCACCTTCACGTTTACCATTGTCTAGTGTGTTCACAACCATTTTAGGCGGCAGTGTTTTTTGAGGATAGATGCCACCTACTATTTCTTTGTCGTGCGACACGAGTTTGTTAATGTCCTCTGCTCTAAACTGTATGTCAGCATCCACAAACATAAGATGTGTAGCATCACCTGCTAGAAACTTTGCCGCACAACTGTTGCGGGCTCTGTTAACGTTGCTTTCATTGCTCAGTGTATCAAGTTGAAAGTCCAAACCGTTTTGCATTGCAAGTATTGTCCATTGCAAATAACTGCTAAAACATACCTCTGTGATTTGTCCGCCATAACAAGGCGTCATAAAATGTATTTTGGTCATGTGTACTCCAGTTGTCTCAGCAATCCATTAATGCGATTCACTTTAGGTGCAAGAAAATGTTGCTGATTGTGGTGCAGTGCATCGCTGATTATTTGCTGTATGCGTTTATGGTGTTTGTCTGTGAGCGCAGTAATGTCAAAACTTATTTTAAGCAATGTACTCATGCGCTCTCTATGATCTTGTTCTTTATCGTAGTCTTCTTTAATAACTTCACTGAATGTTTTATAGCCTAGTTTGTGCAACAGTCCTAAACTTCCAGGATTGCCTATTAGTACAAATGGTTGTAAGTTAAGTATAGGCTTAAATGTCTTTTCTGTCAAGAAGATTGTTTCGTTGTCAAAGTGTGTCTCTACCACAAAGTTCCAATATGCATCTTGAAAGTAATCTTGATTTATTAGTTTATGATCATTGTGCTCGTTATCGGATAGTGCATCGCAACGAAAAGGCATGTGCATTTCAAATGCTAGTGTATCCGACACAAGAGTGTCATCATAGTCATCCCATAAAGACAAATCATTCAGACCTTTATGGCTTGTTTCATATTTGTAACCTGTATAGCTAAAATATCCTTGTTTAACCATATCTAGTTGGAATAAAAAACTTGCGTAGATTCTACGCCATAGTTTATCTGCACGAATCAAACATGTAAACTTTTTATTTCTATTTTGCATGTTTTGTTTTTTAACAAACTTGTTCTCTAAAATATGCAAATATCTATAGTATAGTTCATCGTCTGGAAAGTATACGAAAGGTGCAACTTTGTTTAGTTTGTAGTTTGCTGTAACAAACTTTATATTATTCATGTTAATATTGTGCTGTCTACACATACGTTCTAAACTTGTAGTGATTTCTTCTGCTCTGTCGCCTTCGCTGTAATAGAACAATAGTTTAAAATCACCTTGCTTCAATCTCGCTAAACTATGCACATCCATGAGTTGAATGTAATCAATCTCTGGATCAAAAAAGTTTATGTTAACGGGGTAATATGCACTGGCTGTGCCTGTTATATAATCGTTTACCAGTGTGCAGTTCTGTGCGACCTTGTCTAGTTTACAATATTTTAGGAAACGAAACTCGTAACTATACGGAGGCTCGATGCATAAATCCCACCAAGCCTTTGTGTTTGGTTCTAGTGTTTCGTCTTTAACTAGATTAGGAAGAAAACCATGCTGGTTCTTCCTGTCGAACAGCCATATTATCATTGATACTGGTCCTTATTGACCGGTTGCTTCTACTTCAAAATCTTCAACGTGCTGAGCAACACTGTCTATTATTGCTTCTACAACACGCTCATCTAAATCTTCTACTACACTAAACTCAATGCTTTCGCCAAGTTCAGTTTGATAGTATGTGGCATCGTTATCGTCATCTTCCATGCACACAGTTTCACAGAACATATCCACAGCGGCAGCAATAGTTTCCATTTGCTGTTCACTTAGACTTGGTGCTGTGAAACGAATATAACTCATTAGTGCGCCATAAAGATGTTGTTTATACTACCGGCAGTAAAATCTTCTACTGCAATGCGAATCCAAACAAAGTTACCTGTAAAGTTATTCAAGTAACTGTTGGTGATTGCTGTACTGCCGTCGCTGGTTACTACACTTGCAATGTCAACCCAGTCTGTGTTAGCAGGATCTTTTGCAAGTGTGCCTTGTATTTTTACTGTGCCAATAAGTGAGGTTACACGAGTTTGTACTGTGTGTACTCCGTCACTAAAGCCATAGTAACCATCACCTTTTACTTTGTCACCGTTAAATGCTAGACTACTGCCATCATAGTTGCCTGCGCTTGTGCCAAAGGCTGTTGTTACTAGTAATGTGGTGCTGGTTGTTGCTGGCATAGTTATTCCTGAATAAGTTCTACTACTTTACCTGGTCCTGCTAGTTCGCCAATAACTGCTTCTAACTGTGCAAGAACTTCTGGATCAAGAGGAGGATTTGCTTCTTGATTGTCTTTAAGTAATTCACTTACTTTAATAACTAACATTTGTTCATTGAGTTTAGCCATTTTTATTCCTTATGCAAAGTTCATTGATGCTTTAACAATACAAGCTGCACTTGCAAGGTTAATACTGTCAACGGTACCTAAGCCTTGAATCTTATCTTCAATGTGCTGTGCTAGTGTTTCACTGTTTGTGCCATCATATGTGTCTGATTCGTTGCCGTGTGCAACCATAAACATCATCACTTGATTTGTTTGTACAAGATCACCTTTTACAAGGATCTCGCAACTGTCTGCGATCTGCTCAATCACTTTAGCGATTGTAGACTCTGGCCCTGTCTTAGCATTGACTGCGGCACCAAAATCTACTTCTAAAAATGTGCAAGGTTTGCCAATAAAAAACTCTAAACCAGTTCCTACTGTTGGATTAACTCTTGTTACGACTGCCATTTGTTAGTCTCCTAAATAATATATAGTATATTTATGCCAACTCTGCTTTAGACTTACGTCCACGTTTCTTTTGTTCCTTGTAAGACCCGTCTGGTTTAATGTTGTATGCTTTTGCAAAACGCACAGGTTCCATTCCTTCAATGTCAACAATAGCTGCTGCTGGCATGTCTGCACTGTAATATACATCCTTTTTAATCACTGTAGGTGTTCCACCTAGTCCTACTGTTTTTACATTAGCATAGACCACAGTATTTTCATTTACTAGATTACGTTCTACCAGCGTCTTAAGTAGTGCTTCAGTCATCATTTTTTTTATCTTCCTTGATTTTATATTCGATTGTTTTCTTCATTTTTGACCCAAGTTTAAAACGGACAAGTTGTAGCATTTTATCATCTTCAACATATCCAATAGCTTGACCGTTCCACGGTCCCCATTTTTTCAGCCATGTGTTATCTGGCAAACGAATACGACCTTCATATTGCTTTGCCCAAGTTACCCAGTCGGAATATTCTTCACCGCTCATCCATTCGCCTAGCAGCTGGTAACGGTATTTGCCATGCGGAAGTCGCTTTTTTCTGTAGCGCACATCCTTTTCAAAATCTGCTGTACAATACCATATGCCTACTAGTTGTAATGCTTGGTCATGTTTCTCACAAAGGTCATTGAACCCGCTAGCAAATTTGATAACTTTTTCTAGATTTTTTGGTTCGTTTGTATAATAGTATAAACTACACTGCTCTCTGCGTGTCCTGTCACCCTGTGACTTTGCAAAATTACGGATACTGCCAACAAAACTTATAGCATTGTCACTGTCAACTTTGTAACCCCAAGTGTCTACTGTAGGTACACGGAGTATTTCTGGAAAGGCATATTTGTATACATATACTTCAAAACGATATAGATATTTGTTATGAAACAAACGATCATTTTCATGCAGTTGCAGGTTGTACTTCTCTGCTAACTTCGTCAGTGCTTCCATCTAAATACCTAAACTTTATTAATATATTGTTATCTACATTTCTTACTTTTATTTTACAGCCATTAGCGTTCTTGTCAACCAGTTTTTTAGCAATAGGCATACGCAACAGTTTGTCAACTGTTCTTGCCATTGGTCTGGCACCCATGCGTTCATCGTAGCCTTCAGCAAGCAATAAGTCAATGCTAGGCTCGTCAACGTTGACGAGAACACCTTTTTCATTGAGTTGCTTTTGCAGGTCTTTGATAAACTTCATACAGACTTTACGTTTAGCAATCTCATCTAATGCACTAAACTTACAAACTGTGTCAATACGATTGCGAAACTCTGGAGCAAAGAACTTTTTGAAAGCATCGTCTATAGCCTCATCGTGGTGTTCTTGATTACCAAATCCAATCACACGCTTTTCTGCATCTGCTGCACCTAGATTAGTTGTAAGAATAACAAAACAGTTCCTAGCATCTGCACGTTTGCCATTTGATCCTGTTACAAAGCCTTCATCCATTAACTGCAACAGTACATTGGCTACATCTGGGTGTGCTTTTTCAATCTCATCAAATAGTATTACTGCATGTGGATTGCGTTCAATATCTCTGATCAGCATGCCGCCACTTAGATTGTTATCCTCGTACCCTACATAGCCTGGAGGTGCACCGATAAAACGTGCTACTGTATGTCGTTCTTGATACTCGCTCATATCATAGCGCAACAGTTTCATGCTGTTTGCATCTGCTAGTTGTTTTGCAAGTTCTGTTTTACCTGTACCAGTTGGGCCTGTAAACACAAATACACCCAGTGTCTTGTCGCTGAGATTAAGTCCCGCTTTGGCAACCCAAACTTTATCAAGCACTGCATCAACTGCGGTATCTTGACCGTACACTTTGCTCTTAATGCGGTCTTCCACTTGTTGAGGAACGATTTTATGTTCTTTATCGTTGTCTAGTTGACTTACAGGAATCTTTGCGTACTTGCTGACTTCCTCTAGAATATTTTGTTTGCTAATGTGCGCACCTGTTACTCCCATTCTGCGTTGTTTAGCAGCCGCACTGTCAATCATATCAAATGCTTTGTCAGGCAGTCTCTTGTCTGTTAGATATCTAACACTAAGGTCTACTGCACTGTGTACAGCGTCAGTGCCAATAGTGCAAGCATGATGTGCTTCATAATATTTCTTGCTGTTCTCAAGTATTTCTTTTGCTAGTTGTGGTGTAGGTTCTGTGACGGTTACATGATAGAAACGGCGCATCAGCGCACGGTCTTTTTCAAAACTACTGTTGTATTCTTCCCAGGTAGTGCTTGCAATAACCTTGAGTTTGCCTCTGCCCAAGTAAGGCTTTAGCATGTTAGCAAAGTCTGTGCCGCCATTAGCACCGCCGCCTGCTCCTTTAAGAGTGTGTGCTTCGTCAATAAAAAGTATGCACTTTTGTTTTGCAATCAGTGCATCCAGTACTTCTTTCACACGTTCTTCGAACTGTCCACGATACTGTGTGCCTGCAAGCATAGTCCCTACATCTAGATTGAAAACAGTATGGTCTTGTAAATATGCGGGTACTTGTTTGTTTACTATCTTTACAGCAAGTCCTTCTGCAACTGCTGTTTTACCAACGCCGGGATCACCTACCATAAGCACATTACTTTTGTTACGTCTAGCAAATGTTTGAGTAATCTCATCTATAATATCGTCTCTGCCAATCACAGGATCTAGTTTTCCTGCTTCGGCTTGCTCTGTTAAATCTTCACAATATTCGTTGATAACACCTTCGTAGTATTGTTCTTTTTGATTTGCAACCGCTGCATGTTTGTTGTTGCTCTTAATAAAGTTTACAAAGTCATCCTTGTTGACACTGTACTTCATTAGGAAATAACTACTGTGACTATTGTTTTCACTCATTATACTAATGAATACGTCTAACAATGTTACGGTTTCTCTGCCACTAAAAAGCACACTAGTCAGCGCACGATTAAACACACGCTCTAAACTTTGTGTTTTTGTTTGTGGTAGGCTTTGCTTTACTTTTGCGTAACTATCAACAATATGGCTTTCTAAATCATCTACTAGTTCGTCTAGTTGTACACCAAAGTCTCTTAACATAACAGCAAAGTCGGCATTTATTAGTATAGCCAATAGCATATGTTCAGTACTGATGTACCTGTGTCCGTATTTGTTTGCAATATTAGTTGCAGTTTCTAAACACTTATCAACTTCTTTAGCGGTTCTCATTATCGTCCCTTAGTTTTGTACATATATTTAACTGTTGTTCAGACAGGTTTTCAGGTATTTTTACTAACAACTGCACAAGCAAATCGCCTCGTGCTGCTTGTTTAGTGTAAAGTCCGTGATGTGGTATTCGTAGTGTGGCACCATATTGTGTGCCAGCGGGTATGGTGAGATTTATTAGTTTTTGTTCTAGTGTCTTAACTTGAACTACTGTACCTATTATAGCATCCCACACACTGATTGTCAAGTGTTGTTTTAAGTTGTATTCTTCTCTGTAAAACACGTCATGGTCAAGTACATTAACAGTAACAGTAAGATCCCCCGGAGGTATATCTGTTCTTGCTTTGTCTCCTAGCCCACTATACTTAATCTTTGTGCCTGTGTTAACACTAGCAGGTATTTTTAGCTCTACTAAATGTCTGCTACCGTCTGTGTGTTTGATACTTACAGTTTTATATTGCTCATGCAATATTTCTTCTAGTGTGAGATCAACTGTTATTCCAAGATTTTTATTTTGCTTTTTACGATGGTATTCACGCTTACTAGGATGAAACCCTGCACCACCAAACACTGTAAACATATCATCAAACACACTGTCCATGTTGCCAGTGTTTACATGTATACGAGTTCTGCGATGGTCAAATGCCGCACGTTTATGCGGATCTTTAAGCACATCATACGCTTCACTTATTTCATGAAAGCGTTGTTCATCGCCGCCTCTGTCAGGATGATAATCCATTGCAAGGCGCCTGTATGCTTTTGTTATTTCTTGCGGACTGCAGGTAGGTTCTAGTCCTAGTATATCATAGTAGTTCATTATAGTATTATATATGACTAGGACTAGGTTGTAAAGTTATTTCTTTTTGTCTGCGTAAGCGTTTGCGCCAAAATATGCGGCAACTAAACCAGCGATTGCAACAAAGTAAGTAGGAGCAATATCTCCGATAATACTTGCTGCTTTCTCTTGTCCCAGTAAACTTGTTAAAAGTATTAATGCAGGATAAAGCAACATACCACCTAGTGCAAACCAAGTCATTGTACGCATTGCATCTCTACGAGCATCTGCATCTTCTAGTTCTTTACGTTTAAACTCCATGTACAGTGCATGTTCTTCATTAGTGACTTTACCATCACCGTTAGTATCTGCAGGGTGATATCCTGCGGCTTTGATTTCTTCCTCAGCCATTATTTTCTCTCCTCAAGGTCTTTGATTCTTGCTTCAAGCTCATCAATCTTGCTTGTTATTTTTGGATATTTTACACGCCAAGCATTGGGATCGTTTTGCAACCAAGTCCAGCCCCAGCGAGTTACCAAATACTCTAGTGTATGGTCAAACTTGCTAACTGCCCAGATTGCCATTCGTGTATCTTTAAACCAGAATAAAAATGCCGCTCCAAACAATGAACCTGCTATTGCTGTGTAAATCCAGAGACGGTCAGCTGCCATCCTTTCGATCATTTCCCACATTTTGGCTTCTCCTCCAAACCATTCTTTCAACAGTGTCATCTCTTTCAACAACTGCTTGTAGTGTTGTATTTAACTGAGTTACGCTGCAAAGCCAGTTTATAACTCCGTGTTGATTGCCAAATACATTTACTTGATTGTTTTTATTATTGTTTGCGTTGTATGTACTTACAGGCATCCAATACATGTAGTAGTTAAAACTCTTTAAGTAGTCATATATCCTACTATATTTTGTAGGATCTTGCATTTCAATCAATAAGTGGGGTTTTTTATCTGCAAGTGTGCCACGCATACCATACAGTACTTGTAGTTCCATACCTTCTACGTCTATTTTAACAAAGTCTACTCGAGGCAATCCTAGCATATCCAGCGGGGCAGTTTTTACATCTGTGCCACTTGTTAGTGTAGTTTTACCATAATCAAATGCAGTGCCTGTATCGCCCATTTGATCGCTGAGAGCAAGTCTAGTTGTGGTTACATTGTTACAAGCACACATACTACAGTTTTTGACAAGCACGTCGAAGTTATCTCCGTCAGGCTCTAATGCTATAACACGATTGACATATGGAGCAATACCTACTGTGTGTACACCAATATTTGCGCCTACATCTACAACCCAACTATCCTGTGTACACAGACTTTTTATTGCTTCAACTTCTAAATGACAGTATTCGCCATACAGTTCAAGACTACGTCCTATACTAGGATCGTCTTCTATATATAGCATGTTACCGTAACGAGTGTTAGTTTGTTTTAGAGTTTTCTTTGTTGTCTGATGCCGCATCTGGTTTTTGAGCTTCTTCGTAATAGATAATAATCTCTGTTTGTTGATTGAGATATCGGCGCAGTTCGCTGATGTTTAGAGCTAGATTTTCATAGTCACGCATGCTCAGTGCAACTATTGCAAGTTCACCGTTTTCAGCAGTAAACTCTTGGATAAACTCATCCAAAGTTTCTTTGTTTACTACTCTTACTTGTACGTCGTAAAGGTCAATCGGTTTTGGTCGGGCTACTATTGGAACTGTCACTTTGGTTACTTGTGTTACCACTTTCACTTCCGGCTCCGGTTGGAATCGGCTGCACCCACTTAGGAAGAGGAGCATCGCCAGACCCGCCAGTATCAGTTTCAATGTCGCGCCATAGTTTTGCTGTAGCACGGTTCATTCTACCTTCTAAATCTTCTGCATCATTAATAGCATCTGCAACTAAGTCTAACTGTCTTAGTCTTTTGCGTAAGTTATCTCCATACGCTTCTGCTACTTGTAGTTTGCCTTGTAGTTGTTTTGTAAGCTCTGCATTTTTAACTGCTTCTTGTTGTAGTGTAGCAATGCTTGCTTCGCTGGTTTCTATTGCAACTTCTAGTTTAGCGTTGTTGTCACGCAGTGTTGCAATAGTTGCTTGGGTAGTATCATAGTAATACTTGGCACCATATCCTGCGATGCCAAGAACACCTAACACTATTACCAATGCATAAACTTTTATCATTCACTTTTCCAAATAGTCCATGCACCGTATGCAATAGCAATGCCTGCAACAATCTTTGCTAGCCCTGCAAAAAACAGTGTCAATAGTCCTAGAATAATAAGTGCCGCACCGTCCCAGGTTGTGCGTTCTTTCATACGTGAATCAATCCATTTTTTAATCATTGATTTCTCCTATAGTCCGTTGAGAAAACTTGTTGGTATATCTTTTTTCTCTTCTTTTACTTCTACTGCAGGTGTACAGTTGTCACAACGGCAACATTCGCATGCTTTGTAGTGATAGTCGCCACCGTCTTGAAGTGCATTACTTTGTATCCACAATGGGCCATCGCAATGGGCCGGATGCCCACAGTTTTGACAGGCAATCATGTCCAGCTTTTGTTAATGGCTGGCCCGCTTATAGTAAGATAGTAACTTGTGCCTGCTTCATTAACACCATGTTCTATTGTATGTCCTACTGGTATACGGCTTCCAATATCACGCATTATGTAGCCGTGTGCGTCATCCCACCATGTTTCTCTAGTAGGAACATGTGCAGACCACCATGTATCAATATCTGCTTCTGACATAGCCGAACTATACGGGTTGTTAGGTGTATCAAATGCAAAACCCATGTTTCTCTCCTAAATCATATCAAGGGCGGCTTCAGTTGTTTCGTCAACACGGCGTGTCCAACCTCTGCCAAATGTTTCAAAAGTACTTAGGCTCTCATAGTAGCCTTGTCTACGATTTTGAAACTCTGTTATTGTTGCTTCTAATCCATTTTCCTCGATATACTCATCCAAACACTTTAAAGTGTTAGGGCCAATACCACCGTCTGCGGTAGTACCAATCATTGTTTGTAAATATTTTGCACTGCGACCTGTGCCAGCGTTAACGCCAAAATCAAACAAACACAAATCCAAACCTGCTGGTACACTATCGCAACGCATGCGATCCCAGTAGTTTTGTTTGTAGATTGGTTCAACGTCTTCGCGCACTAGATCCTTCATGTCTTTAGTGCCACCAAAATCTTCGTATACACGTTTTGTTACACCCAAATTAGTTTCACCGCCCGGGTCTTTGGGATGGTTAACATAACCACCTTCATGATGTAGAATCATTTCCAAACAGGTTACATAATTTTCTGCAGCCATTTATCTTTCCTTTTGTTGATATGTTTTGAACTCTTGTAAATCTGTGTGTGAGCGTGGTACTCTTGCTGTATTAAGAATACTTTCCATTGCAGATGCCGCTAGTTTTCCATCTCTGTAGCGTTTTGGACTAAGTGGAATACTGCTGGTCATTGCTTCCAATGAAAGTGGTTGCTGTGTGTTGCGTTTTGTGTCTGGACGATCATAGTAGACCATTTTCCAATCTTCAACATCTGTGATGTTTTTAATATCGTTGATCATGTCCATGAACCTGCGTGGATAACTGGTTCTGCGTTCTGCTTCTACAAATACTATATAACGACCTTCACTGATTTCGCCTGCACTTGTTTCTGCATCAATAACCCAATCATAGCCTTTTTCAATAAAGTTCTCTAGGTCATATGCAGGTTGCTTGCCCATTACTTTGAATGTAGCAACAATCACAGCATCATCTTTGCCCATCTTAGGTTTGTACTCGTCAAAGTGTACAGTGTCTTCAATACGACCTTCTAGGTCCTGTGGATCAAGCGCCATCTGTCTTGTCCTTTTTATCTACGTTCATTAGTTCGCTTTGATCTAGCCCTTCTTCATAGGCATCATCTAGTTCTTGCAGATCAATATCTCTGCCTTCAACTTCTGTATAACCTTCTTTAAACTCTTTGACAAGTTCAATCGGTAGTTTAATTGTGACTAGCCAAACAGGATCTTCACGAAGTTTTGGTTTCTTAGTGCCTGCACGGAAGTCACTGTAGTCTTCTACTTTAACAGGAGTACTAAGACTACTTTCAGTAAAAGTAACTTTTGCATTGTATCCTAGTAAACGTTTTGCACCATCTGGATCAGGCATTGATTTTTTGGGCCACATAAATGTTGATTCAACCCAGTGCTTTTTAAGAATAGGTCCTTCGACTAGTTCGCCTTTTTTCCAGTTCTTAAATGCATATATGTCCAAACTATCAAGCACACGCTCAATGTCCATCATAGTCTCGAGACTGCTCTCGCTCATGTAGATCGTTTTTGTATTTTTGATGATGTCAACAATATCCATTATACTATCCTATCGTATAACATATTTATCCATTCTATGTGCGCACTCTCTCGAGGATGAGTTGTATAAAACTCTTGCTCAGTGCGTTTTGCCCAGTTGTACATGCCTTCATCGTATATAAACCAGGCGTTGTGTATGCTTTGTCTTAGTGTTTTAAGACTTGCGTCCATTTCAACGTTGCATTCAAATAGGCTGTTGTCTACATACATAAAGCGGAAAGGAATATCATGTTCTAGCAAATAGTTTTGCAACATAACAATCTCACACCAACTTGTGTATAGTTCCCAATATTCGCTGTCTGCTACTTGGTCTACATACATTCTTGCAAACTCGCTCATGCCACGCTGTTCTGCGTTTTCGCGATTTTCTTTTTGCAAACGAAGTATATCTTCATCCATACTGTGAAAATGATCAGCAAAGTTTTGGTCATTGTGTGTCCAAGGATTTATACTATACCATGGACTATCTTTATGCCCTGTGTCGTAAGTAAAGCGGAACTCGTAGCGATTAGGAAAACTCCACATCACTGCAACAAATAAATCTAAATCCTTATACTTGTGTACTGCATTCATTACGTTGCGGCGTATAGCACTATTGCTATTTCCGCCTCGTGCAGTAGGGCAATGGTTCCATCCTCGGCGTTCTGCTAGTAATGCACACCAAGCATGTTCTGCACTAGGTAGTTCATTGCCGGCAGTGAAACTATCTCCACCGCTGATAAGCACTGTCATATTAGATATAATCCTATTAACATTGGTATTATTATTGCAAACTGCGGAAGAAAGTTCAATATGATTGCTTTTTCATTCCAACGATATCCAACATAGATCCAGCCTGCTGCACCCAGCATTTGTACAATACTATTCCATGGAGTTAAACCAGCAACATGCAGGACCATCGCTATGAGGATAGTCACTGCACTAGCATACTTTATATAGTTAACCACTATAAGGCACCTCTGGCACTGCTGGCAAGTTTTATCAATTCGTCTAGTTCTGTGTGTTCAACGTATTGCATGTATTTGCGGTTTTTATCTTGTTCAAGTATAGAGTTGATCTGATCAGTACAGGTATTACAAGGTATACCCAACTGAGATTCTATGTTGTGTATATAGGGCAAGCCGTACAAGTAGATCAATTCTTGGCTTACAAAAACTGGATTTTTGTTCATAAAAAATGACAACTGTTGTAGAAAGTCTGGTGTACTGTGTCTGCCTCTAACACGCTGTTGTTGATGTTCTAGTATGTTGCGATCTCTACCTATTATCATGTAACGTACACTATCAAACTTCTGTAGTGCGTATGTATGAAATTGTTCAAATTTAGGTATTCGTGTTTCGCCATCGTACACATAAGGACAGCCCATGCTGGTATAGTAGTAGTTGTGTGTGCTGGTGTCAAACTCCAGTAGCAGTTCTGGTGTCTCCCAGCAGTCTGCAAAAGGTTCCATGTCATGACCTTCCCAGTATTTGTGCTGTAGATTTTCCCAAGCAAACACACTTGGATTGCTGCCAAATATTTTAGCATACAAGTGATTGCCACTGCCCTGTGGACCTGCAGCAATAATTAAGGTTTTCATACTGGTATTTGAAGGTCGTAATGTGAGAACAGCATGTGCATTTCTGGTGTTGCTACACCTGTAACCAGTAGCGTACTACGTGGAACACGCCCTGCATTTGCAGTACAATGTGGACTGTTAAACCAATCAAAACTGTAGATCTCACCTGCACGATATTGTGTGTGTACAAAATTTCCGTATTGAATAAAATGTCCAGGTTCCCAATCATTAAGCATGACCATAAAACGATACACACTTGTGGGTTCTGCTTTGTTCCATTTTTCTAACTTATCAACATGCAAGTTCCACACTTGTCCGGGCATTTGCACATGCACTCGACGTTGTACATCTCTGTCATCTCCAGGCAGTAGATGCAGTGCATCTGTCATGCGTTGAAAGATTGGCTCAATTGCATAGTCGAGATTTGTTAGCACAAGGTCTGGACTTGCGCCTGTGTTGATTAGATCTAATTCTTCTGCTTCAATGTCTTCACTGCCGTTGGGGTTGTCAATTGGATTTCGTGTTCTCCATGTTATTTCATTACTTTTTTCAATTGTGCGCTCTAGTGCTGTTGTCCAATCACCTGTAAACTTTCCAATGTAACGCATGGCATCGTATGCTGGATCATTACGAAACGAATCATAATGATAGTTATTGCGTGGTGCAGTCTTTTCCCAATTGCTTTTCATCTCAATCTCCTGTTTTGTAAAAGGGTTGCAATACAACACTGCAACCCTTGATTGTTTTTTAACGATTCTGTGGAAACAGTTCTTCTTTTAGCACACTATTTAGACCAAGTGCTTCTTTGTTGAAACGTACCAAAGTGCGTAGTGCATCTTCTGTGATGAATGTCATCAATGTGTCACGCATTTGATCGCCACGCTCGCCAATGAACCACTCATACTTGCCGTTCTTTGCTTCAATAGCTGCCATTGATTCTGGATCGTTTGCCATTTTATTCATTGCTGATACTAGACGATCACGCAGTTTCGGATTGCCTTTGTTAACCCAGATTGCTTTTTGCAAGCCATCACGGAATGATTTAACCAGCACATACGCATCGTAGAACTCACCTGATGGTTCAACGCCATAACGCTCTTTGAATTGTATTTCAAATTGTGCGCCTGGGAAGTTTGCATCATCTACATGCTTGCCTGTTGTTGGGTCAAGTAGACCATGATGGAACCAAAGTTCTGCATTTTCGTCTGGTGCAATGTGAATTGCATATGTTGCTGGATTTTCACGTGAACCAGTTAGATCTCCACGCTTGAATGCTAAACGACGTTCGCCACCTGACATACCTTTGACCCATTTAACATTCTCACCAAAGCATGCAATGTATTGGTCAAGCGTTTGATCTGGACCACAAATCATCATTGCAATTGCAAATGCTTCTGGAACAGCACCTGATGTACCAGCAAACACTGGCTTGTCCATGTCTGCACCTTTTACTTTGCCCATGATGATGTTCAAGTTCATTAGACCAATTGATTCATAATCTGCATAGTTGTAGTCAACATTTTCTTGCAAGAAACTTACACCGTTACCACCATGTGTGACAACAATTGTATCTTCGTTAAAACGTAGTTCGTTGTGCCATTTGTTGATTCCTGGGATATCACGTGCGCCTGGAATGTTACGCAATTTGATGCGCTCTCCAAGATGCTTGCTGAGTTCTTTCATAATAATCTCAGTCCACACTGTGGTTCCGCCGCCTGGCTTTTGTGGGTTAACAACAGTGATGTCTGCTGTTGCAACAGTCGCTGTCATTGATAGTGCTGCTACAGCACCGATTAGTATATTTTTGATTTTCATTTTTAACTCCTGTTATACAAAATCAATTTTTGCTTTATTAAAGAATATTCCCCAAATTGCTGCAAGTATCGCTAGTGCAATAAATGCGGCAGGGAAGGGTGCAAGCAGTAGTTCTTCCCATCCGTACCCGAATGTGTTAAACTGTACCCAACTTGCTTCAAGTCTATGCGATAATATAAATCCGATTAGGAAACTTATGCGACTGAATTTAAAATACTTCATGCCCAAGCCAACTGCACAACACATAGCAAACATAAGATAATCGTCAAAGAATCCTGTGTACTGTGATGTGGTCCATATTAGACTTGCCATAATGGGCCAGAAGTAAAACTTGAATGGAATGTTTGTAATGTATACCGCATAACGAATAAATCCGTAACTGATTGGTAAAATAATTAGCAAACTTAACATATAACTGCTTAGTAGGTGATCAAAGAACACCCCGTCTTCTAGTACTGCTGGACTACCTAGTTCAAGTCCAACGTACATCAACAAGCCCATTACGATGACTTCAAATGGTGCACCAGGAATACCAAACAAAATAGTAGGAACATAACTGGTGGCTTTTTGTGCATTGTTGGCGCCTTCGCAGCCAATTACACCTTGTACGTTGCCTTGTCCTACTGGGTACTTTTCGCCATTGGCATCAGCACCTTTACCTGGTTTGCGTGATAAAGCAACTGTTTGGCTATATGCAAACCAATCTGCAATATTGCCGCCGATGCCTGGCACCAGTCCCACAAAGCCGCCAATAAAGCCACCACGCAAGCCATCCCACTTGTATTTCCAAGTGTCTTTGATACCTTGTATCAACTGTGTAACAATATCACCTTTGGTCAAACTAACTTTTGTTGCTTGCATTCTGTATGCACTAACTAGTTCAGGGAACGCTAGTACACCTGCCATCACTGGGATCATTTGAATACCATCTTCAATATAATCCCAATCAGCAAACCAAATGGTCCAAGTATTAAAATCAAACTGTGGAATTACTGTGATCCAACGTGATGCGGCTGTGTCTGGGTCCATGCCTACTAGTCCTAGTACAACACCTGCTACAAGAGCAAAGACGCCACGAACCCAATACTTACTGCTGATAAAGATAACACATGTCATTGCAAATATAAGGAACGAAAACATTTCTGCTGTGCCAAAGTACAGTACAATTTTGGTATAGTACGGCAAGAACAAAAACACCAACAGTCCCCAAATAAGTCCGTTAACCCAACTTGTGCTGATTGCTGCACTTAATGCTCTTGCTGCTTGTCCGCGCCTGCTCATAGGAAAGCCATCAACCATTGTTGCTGCAGCTCCACCTGCTCCAGGTACGTTCATAACTACACCACAAAACGTGTCGCCAATGCTGCTGGTCACAACAACTGCGGTGGTAAACACCACCAGCATGTAAGGATCATGAAAGTAACCTACAAAACTGTAGACTGCAATAAGTCCAGTGGTAGCACCTGCTACTGGTATAAGTCCTACAAAGAATCCATAGAAGACTCCTAGCAGTAATACAATGATGTATGTTTCCATAGAGAAATCACAGAGGTGCTAACACCTACTGTGCCTTTTTAATTTATTGGGGGATATACAACTGAACTTCACTGCATTCCGCAAAAGAGCGTTAGTTGTACTATGTGTTTATTTAGTCCGCCACACGAAGTATAACCGATTTTTGTGGCTGTCGGTTCTAATGTCTAGTATTTCTACGCCAAGTTGTTCTGCACAGTTAACAATAAAGTTGCTGTCCCATGGGTAAAAGTAAATCCAGTTTGACTCGCTTTTGTCATGTGGTAGTCCAGGATTTGCTCTAAAGAACATTACTGCACCTGGATTACACAAACTTACAGCATGTTCCAGTTCTGCATAAATTTTATCTGTGCTGCCAAAGTTGATACTGCCAAGTGCTATTGTAGCATCATACTTTTCATCTGGATGATGATCTAGTAGTTTTACATGCAAATCTGCTGCATCATTATAAGGATCAATGCCAACTAGATTATCTATCTTGCCTTTAAACTCATGATATCCGCAACCAATGTCTAGTACCTTGCGTGGCTTTAAACTGTTGATCTCGTCAATGAGTGCAAGTCCACTGTACTTGTACTTTTTCATTTCGCCTTGCCATACATTGCGAAAGTAGTTGTCTAACACTTTATCGTCAATGCGATCAACAAGTTCGCCAATGTGTGTATATTCAACATCAATTTCAACGTCGAATGTACCTTGAATAGCCTGTTGCAATGTGCGTGAGTTACGCAACAACTGCGGGCTAGTATGGATCATTTGTTCAAGTTTGTGTAGGATTTTATGGTTCACGGTTTATAAGTTCCTATAAAAATGTCACTGTGTTTGTGATGTTGTATCCATTGTACACTATGTTTTTGACCAAAGTCAAGTATTAATTTATTCTGTTCTTCAATACGTTTGGTCATCAAGTAGTCTGTTTCATACCAGTCATAGTTTGGATAGGTAATGTCAAATCCACCTGCCTTCTTCCACCATAGAAAACTTGCCCAGTCTGGTCTGTAAACTAGTTGTATCCATGCAAGTGGATAGCGTTCTTGTATTTCATTAAAGTAGTAGGGCCACTCGTGACTCATTAGTAGTTTGCTTCCAGAACTAAGGTCCCACTGTGTATAGGGTGCATTGAGGTTGTGCTTATCCAACCCGCCTTCAGCAGGGTTTGCAGGAAACTCCATACCAGTGCCATAATAAGCATCACAGTGTCCACTGAAGTCGCCGTGTTTGTATATGCGATGTTCTGCACGATCTGTGCAGTTGTATTGACCCGAGGATTTTATTTCCTGTGCAATGCCACTCCAGCGACTGCCAGGCACACCTGTGTAAAATATATATTGGGGGAGCATAAAAATATTTATCATTATATGCGCACTTAATCAAATATATGGATACTTAACTATCGCTCTAGCGACGTAAGTAATATTAACAAGGGAGGCATATTTGCTCTATAATATAACACCTTGTATGCTTCTCTATGCAATCAGGAGAATGCATATATAATGGCTAGAAAACAACGCAAAGCTAAACCTCAGCGTCAACACCTTACACATGCTGAGTATATGGAATCAAACGTACACTACCTACCACAAGCAACCAAACAAAAAGAAGTTCATTTACATGGACGCAATCCTAACCAAAAATCTTACATTTTTAAACTACTAGATCCTACGCAAACTATTGTTTTTGCAACAGGACCAGCAGGCACGGGAAAAACAATGTTGGCTGTACTAGCAGCTGTTAAAGCGTTAAAAGAAGGAGATGCAGAACGTATTATCATTACACGACCGGCAGTAGGTGTAGATGATGAACAACACGGTTTCCTACCAGGCACTATAGAAGATAAGATGGCGCCTTGGACAAAGCCAATATTTGATGTAATGAGAGATTACTACAATGCCAAGCAAATACAAACCATGATCCAGGAAGGTGTTATTGAGATTTCGCCACTGGCATTCATGCGGGGTCGAACTTTTAAAAACGCTTGGGTTATTGCAGATGAAATGCAGAACGCAACACCTAATCAAATGAAGATGTTACTTACACGCATTGGAGACAACAGTCGTATGGTAGTAACCGGTGATATTGCACAAACAGATCGTAAAGAATATGAAAACGGATTGATTGATTTCAAACGACTATATGCGAGATTTAACGACAGTGAGTACATTAGCATTGCTGAGTTTGAACATCAAGACATTGAAAGACATCCAGCAGTCATCGAAGTCTTAGATATATATGGCGATAAATAAACATGTTATAACAAACAGATTTATCTTCGGAGAACAAGACACATGGCAACAGATTATAGATTTGCTATTCAATGCTGGCAAGACAGTGCAGGCAGTGAAGACGCAAGAATGGACGTATTCATTGATGGTACAAAAGTTGTAGACAATACAACAATCACTGCTACTAGCGCAGATAGCCCACAGTTAGTAACGTGGGAAACTACAGGACTTGCAGATCCTGCTGGCGACGGTAGTGTGGACATTGATATTAAGGTAGTGCTCAAGAACGAGTACTATGTAGACACTGACACAGATAGAAATATTTGGATTGACATGATTGGGTACAATCCTAAAGCCAATAATGTAAGTGGACAAAGCGGCGCAGTATATACAACACCAAGTAGTAATCCAGCAACAGTTGTATCAGACTGGACAACAGCAGACAGTTATATGCAGGAACTTCCTACAGCAGTAGCAGGTGACCAGATTCCAAGTGATTTTTGGAGCGGTGTTACAGTTTTCAATCATATCCCTGTTTGGGGAAGTGATGGTATAGACGGTACAACTGTTACCCTTCCACTAAAATAGATCGCATAATAAAAATAAAAGAAAAGCGCCATATGGCGCTTTTTTTGTGACTTGGCGCGGCTGAAGAGATTCGAACTCCTAGCCTTCGGTTTCGTAGACCGATGCTCTATCCAGTTGAGCTACAGCCGCTGATTTGGTATCCCTACCCGGATTCGAACCGAGATTGCCGCCGTGAAAGGGCGGTGTCCTAACCATTAGACGATAGGGACTTATTTGGCATAGGTGGAGGGATTCGAACCCCCTAGCATCTCTGCTCTAGTTTTGGAGACTAGTGTGACACTCCAACTTCACCGCACCTACATTATTTGTTGCGTTTACGCCTAAACTTTCTAAGCCTTGCATACTTTCTCAGCATACACTCAATAACAATATTTTTAAGTTTGCGACGTTTTGATCTTGCCGCTTGACTTCGATCTAGTCTAGTACCTCTGTCCATATCTGCCTCTTTATGCAGTTACGATCTCGTAAACCTCTTTCCAACTCTTAGCAAGTGGAAAATCCTTGCAATCCATGTTAAAGCCATGCTCGATTACAATAGGCTTCAGACCGACTTTTTCACCAGCGAGTGCGTTTTCTACTTTGTCCTCGACCCAGTAACAACCGCTGTCTTTGTATTTAAGTAAAGCCTCGTCTTTGTCGGCGCCAGTAGCCAAGCAAACAACACTTTCAAAAGTGCCTTTGCCAAACAGTTTTGCTAAGTTCCGTTCCCGCAACTTTTGTGCATACTTGTTAGTTGACAAACTAGTAACACAAATAAATGTCCATCCTTCGTCAGCCATCTTAGTTATAACTTCGACTGCATCACGCAGTGGAGGAAGGTAACCAATAGCAGCACTTTCGTTGAAGATGCGTATCATCTTCTTGCCTTGTTCTTTGCTAATACCGTACTGTTCGCCTACGTTGTAGATCGTCTCAGCACCTTCTATCTTTTGGAATCCGTATTCTTCCATAAAAATATGGAAGGCATACTCCCAATTACATAGGACGCCATCACAATCTACAATAATAGTCTTTTTCATATTTTCTCTTTCTCTTTAACTTACTTTACTAGTATAGCAAACTTTTAAGTTTTGTCAACCACTTTTACATAGTTAAGCACAGTTTCTTTGCCACCGTGGAACTTACTGGTCTGGTGACGTTTGACTTTGCCTTCTACTGTACAAGCATCGCCCCAATGTTCTGCAGAATGTTTAGTAAAGAAGCAAACAATATCTGTGCCGATTTTAGCATTTACAATGTAGCAAGCCAGTCTCTGTATAAAACTACAGTTAATGATTTCTACTTCGCCGCTGATCTTCTCGCCTAGATTGCCAATGTATTCACTAACAGTACTAAGTTTGCGCATTTCGATGTCTTTAGCATCACGTTTGACTGCACGGTTGTATGCTTTAGGCAAACTTGCTATTACGCCAATATCTCTGCGATCAACTACACCTGTTTGGATAAGGTTGAGAACTTTTTGCTCAAAATCATTGATCTTGGCACCCATGGCTTTAAATGTCAAGCCTCTGTAGTATTTGATGATATCTTCTGCAGTAGTTTCGCAGTCTTGCGTAACTGTGTCTATAAACGCAGTTTGCTGTTCACTAAGAACACCTAAATGTGAAAGGATAAGTGTTTTGTTGGTCACGGTGTCTGGACCAGGATAGTTTATGTATTCTTCTTGATTTTGGTTATATGCTGCAACAGCGTAGGTCATTACTAGTTTGAGGTCGAAAGTAGTATCTTTCATTGCTTTGGTCCTTGGTAATGTTTAACAATATGTATATAATAGCACCTTTATATTATTTGTCAACCAGATCCTTGTAAATCATCCTCAAACTATTTTGTGCTTGTATATTTTTCGTTACACACGTTCTTTGCCAAAGATCTTCTTCCCACGCAACCTTTCCTGTGTAATGGCTGTAATGAAACTGCTCAGGATTAGTGCAGATATGTGTGTGCCAAACACTGATGTTCTGTTGGTCAATCCAAGTTGCAAGTTCTGGTATATTGTCTATGTTGTCATGTTGTACAACTGTGTTAACCATAAACTTGGGATCTAGTGCTTGTCTTAGTGCTTGTATATTTTTTTGTATTATATCCCAACTACACAGCGTCCTAATGCGTTCTATTGTTTCTCCTGTGCCATCTATACTCAGTACAAAACATAAGTTAGTAAAACGTTTAAGTGCAGACATCATATGGTCTGTCAAGATAGTTGCATTTGTATTGATTATTATTTCGCAGTCAACGTTTTCTAAACTATCGAGCACAGTGCTAAAACTCTTTATCATAAAAGGTTCACCGCCTGCAAGATAAATGCGTTTAGCATTAGGGTTGATATCAAGATCGGGCTCTACAGTTTTGTAAATATCTTCATGACCTAAGTATCTAGCCCATTCGCTGCTACTGCCTGCATTGCAAGTTTGACATCTTAGGTTACAAAGATTACTGTATCGCAAGTCATAACTTAGTTCTTCTGGATTATGGAAATCTAAATCTGGAAAGGATTTAAGCCATTCTTTGTTGTAAAGTTGCCGTTCACTAAAAGTCTTTATTTGTTCTTGCGCTACACATTTTCTGCATTCACCAACAGATTTATTGTCTAGCATTGCTGTGCGCACTGCTTGTAGTCGATCATCGTCGATGATGTCGCTGCTATGACAACAAAGTTTTTGCTTATTGTTGAGGTCTATGTGCTTGTGTATGAAAGGAAGGACGCAGAAACTATGCCCATATGTTAGTACATCCTTTAGTTGGATATCTGACATAGTTCTACTAGTGTTGCCGCCAAGTTAATCTCTTGGTCTGCTACCATTGGAATGTTGCGCAGTCCTTTTGCAATGATGAGAATAGCTGCATCCTTTTGTTCCTGTGTTTCTCCCCACAGTTCCAAGTTGTCATACATCCAGCGGAACAGATCATCCATTTCCTCAGGACGCACTTGACTGCACAGCATCTTACGAGCCTCTAGTATCTTACCTTGCTTGAACAAGTCTACCACTGCTAGTTTGTAGTCTGCTGTTGCACTATCACCTTCGTTTGGCTTTACTAGTGTGCCATCCACTGTGTTCATCTGACACAAGTTCAAGCATTTACGCAAGTCAGGATATGTTGCTTTTACATAACTGTCCAGTGTATCAATATCAATCTCTACACCTTCTTCAACACACACTGTTGCAATACGAGCAGTAAACTCTGTGTGATCAATCTTTTCAATGTGAAAGCCTTGACAACGGCTGTGCAGTGCAGGGATAATCTTGTTTGGATAGTTACAAGTGAGAATAAAGCGACTACTGCTTGCATATGTTTCCATTACACCACGCAGTGCCGCTTGACCATTTGGACTGATATAATCAGCCTCATCTAGCAGTACAACTTTAAAATCACCAAAAGGCATAGTTTGTACAAAGTTAGTGATCTTATCACGCACGTTTTCAACACTGTTTTCACGACTAGCATTGATCTCTAGTACATCATACTCATCAATATCAAGCATGTTAATAAGCACTTTTGCCAGTGTAGTTTTACCTGTGCCTGGAGCACCACTAAACAGCAAGTGTGGAATAGTTTTTGCATCTACCCAACCCTGCACTTGTTTACGTTGTGCATCATCTCTAAACACATAGTCTGAGATTGTGCTAGGTCTGTATTTTTCTGTCCAAAGTTCTTTCATCGAACAAGATCCTCAATAGCAAGATATACGCCGTATAGAAAGAAACTCCAGATAACAACGAATCCAACGATGCTCGTATCGCAGTATCCGTACTCATCAGCAAGTCCTAGTTTCTTAAAAAATTTGTGTATCATTTGTAGGTTCCATCTAAGTTATAGTGTTTAGCATTGTACATGAAACAGAGCAGAGCTGTCAATATTCCATATTGATTTTTAAGTTGTATAAACCAACTGCGATAGTGTTTAAGGGTTGACATATTCAAAGTTTACAGTATCTTCGTTAACACGCAGCTTGATTGCACCATTCTTCAAATGAAATCGTTCTGCCATTTCTGTAGGAGGGCTTAGTGTAACAAATCTGTCTACGTCTGGCATGTTGCTTTTGATCCATTCTACTGCATCAAATACAACGTCTGCACCTGCGCCGCGTTCATAACTCCATACTGTGTAAAACACAGCCGTAGTGCCTGGATTGTCCAGCACTTCCTCAGTGCTAGGCACATCCTCGCAGAATGCAGCGCAAATGATTGCAGCAGGTGCTTCGTCCTTGTACCACAGTGCAAATGCTTTGCGGTTTTCTGTGATGCGAAAGTTTGCATCAATGTGTGGTCTTACAGGATCGTGATCGAAATATGAGAGTTGTGTTTCATCAATAACAGTTAACATTTAAATCCTATTGTAAAGTTCAAAGTCGTCAGCGTAAAGTTCTTCTACTCCTGACTCTTCAATGAAAAAGTTAATCATTGCGATAAGATTGGGGTCTGCATTTTCTGCAAACAGTTCGAAAGGTTGGTACCCATTTTCTACAGCCCATGTATTAAAGTCATCTAGTTTAATAAACTTCCAAGAGATATTCTTATAGCGTTCACTAGCATTGATTTGCTTCTGCAAATGTACAGGATCAATGTTGTACCAATCTTTAGGATCTTCTTCCAATGTCTCTTTAAACAAACTTTCAGTGTTGTCCCATTGATCCATCGGTTCTTTGGCAACCGCTGTTGCTAGACGTTTTGTCACAGTTTGTATTTGCTTGGGCAATCTACCATTTGGGTTTCGTACCAAGTAAATGGCTGTAGCATCTTGAATATTTTTTACATCTGCATCACCTAGTTGTACAAAGCCATTTGCTTCGCCCCAAGCAATGATACTGCGTCTAGCACACTTAGGGCTAGTGCCGATCAGATGTTTTCCGTTCCATATCACCATCGATTAATTCTGCAATACGTTTGTAACTATTTTGCAGTTGCTCCTGTAGTTCTCTTACGTTATGTCGTAAGATTTGATTTTCATCTTCTTTTGCAAGAAACATACTCCTGTATCTTTCTGCTTCTGACTGTGTGTGGTCTTCCCAAGCCATTTACACCTCTAGTTTACCTACACCAACTTTCCCTTGATATTCATATGTCTGGTGCCCCATACTAATATCGAAAAACTCCTGCCCTGGATCTTCGTCTGTTACTGCAAGTGTGTCTTTAGGATCTACTGTGCGTACAATCTCACCATTAAGTTCAAATCCACGGCTCCAGCGACCATGTGCTACTAACACCCACTCGCCAACTTTAACATCTTCTTGCTCAGGACCAATAGCAATCACTTTGCCCCATCTTGGATGAATGCCTCGTGTCTCACCGTCATCGCTGGTAATAATAATACCAGCTTTGGTTGTAATCTCACCAAACTCCATTTCCTTTACAAGAATACCATCTCGCAAAGGTTTGAAAGTTCCTGTGGTCCTTGTCGCTACATGTTTTGCCATTAAATCCTCCGTACACCTGGGTTCTCACGTTCTTCTGTGCCTTTTGCAGGTTGAACGTTTTGTTCTACTTTCTTAGCTGCCGCTACAGCCGCTGCTAGCCCACCAGTTGGAGTTGGTTTAGTTTCTTCATCTGGTTGGCTTTGTACAACTTCGTGTACATCGCCGTGACCGTCAACAACATCAGTTGTTTGTGGTTGTGCTTGCACAGCAGGTTCCCAGTCTTGCCAGTCATCTTCATCTGCTTGCGCAATATTTGTGCCTTCTGGGATAACATCGTCTACTGGAACCATTGTGTTCATTTCATTGTATTCTCGCATGATTTGTTCGCGACTTTTTGTAATAGTACCATCAGGCGAAATCTCATCACCTCTGGCGTTTACTTTCATATTGCCCAGTGCAGGCGCAGTTTCATTTGCTAACATCATAGCACCAAAATCAACGTTTTGTCCATTGGCTGTTCTATAAGTTTTTCCTCGAGCCATTATATTCTCCTAATAATAATATGCGTATATTATACTTATCTTAAAAACTCTGCTACGTCTAAATCATAGTATAGACTGTCAATCTTATGCACACCTATCAAATATAGCACATAACTTGCAACACTACTACCACGACCAACACCCCAAACAATGTCTTGATCTCGCATAGTATCTACAATATAACACAAAAAACGCAACAAGTCAAACATATCTCGTTCTTGGTAAAGCAGTAGCTCTTGTCCTACTCTCTGTAGTTGTGCATCTGTTTTACATAAATCTAACAAGTATTTTGCAATGTCTAAGTGTTTATACTTTTCTGGCATATGCCAGTTGCTTTGATTTATATTATGATACTGTTGTATATCCATATTTACATCGTTCAACTGTGTTAACATTGTGTCCAAATGAAGTGCATTGCTTGCCGCATTAAACTTTGTTACATTTTCTAAACATAGATTAGTAATATCGAGACTTGGGTTTGCATACAGCATTTCACATGCTTGCTGTTCACTGAGAACCTGTCTCGAATATTCATCAAGTTGTATTGTCATTGTTAGGTGGTTTCTTTTTGAAATCTTTTAGTTCTACTACTGTACCTGATTTTTCGTCAAACGTCAAGTCTTCTTCTGACCAATCAACAGTTACTATTTTTAGTCCTTCGTGTAAGAAAAACATCTGCGCACTAGGCTTGTACCAGTATTTTACATACTGCTCTAAATCAGGTTCATCATCAAACAACTGTAACAAGTTTTCATTGCCGCCTTCGTCTGATGTAAATGTATGACTTACGTTTCGTGCCTGTTGGCTGCTAATAGTAATACTGTCTACAAAAAACACTTCTTCACAGATTGCACTGATCTTTGTATACAAACACATGGCGACTAAATGATCCCAAGGATCGTCTGGAAACACATGCACTTGTGCTTTGAATGGTAAGTTAGCAATCTTTGACAGATTGTGTGCTCCAATAAACACACTGTTGTCTATAACTTCTGCAATGTAATATTGAATACGATCCATTGCTTTAGTGTAGAGTTTGTTCTTGCCCATGTTAGGTACTAAACTAATAGTTACATGCCAAGTATTTGGTACAATAATATCTTCCAGCACCATCGTAGTAGAGAAAGTTTCTTTTACTTCTATCATTTTTATATGTCGATTAAATCGTCCCAATCTTTGCCTTTGTCTTTTTGTTGTTCTTGCATTTTATCCCAACGCTCTCTGTCTCTTTTTCTATTTTCTTCTTTATAGTCTTCGAGCATCATTTCAATCTGGCTCATTACATGTGCATTGCCCGATTGATAGGCAAAGTTCATACGCTTTTGCAGTTCACTTATTTTTTTGAGAACTTCTGCGTCAGACATGCTGGATAAGTTAGGTGTTAAAGGATGATTCATCTTAGTCCATCCCTGCGTTGTTCACAATATGCATTAAATGTTATCCAGTTTCTCCACACAAGCCAAGCACCAACAATGCTCCAAAGCATGTTGGGAATCATCATTAGTGTTATACTAAAGTAGATTAGCACAGAAAATACTGCACATACTAAGTGGTCTTTTGTTGTCATTCAATAAACTGTTTAAGTTGTGGTGCCTGCCATCCTTCAGGTTTGAGAACTTTGCCGTCCTCACGTTTGCGAACTTTACCTGTTTCTGGATCAATCTTTGCAAAGTTAGTTTTCATAACTTCTTCCCATGCACCTTCGCTGTCCCAGCCAGCTGCACGGATAGCACCAATAGTTACAACCAGAATATCAATAAGTGCATCTAGTTGTTCTACTTTGTCGTTGGCGTCTACTGCTTCTGTTAGTTCTGTATATTCTTCTTCGATTAAATCAAGATACATAGCGTAGTTACTTGCGCTAGGCTCTTGGTCACACGCTGTTTGAAACGTGTCAATATCTTTAAAAGGATTAGTCATTGATACCTCTGGTTATGCATGTATTATATATATTATACAGGTTTTAGAGGCAGTGTCAAGTATTAAATGGCTTGTAGTACTAGTTTTTTCCAAATAGCAGTTGAGCCATCATATGTTGCTGTACACACATATAGGTTAGTAGCATCAGCACAAATATCGCCTGCCTTGTCACCTGTCTGACCTGTGCCAGTTGCAGTGCGAACTTCAATAGAACGATTGTTGCGCAACTGGTCAAGTACAGCAATACTTGCACCTGCATCATCTGTAATGAACTCAAACAAGTGTACACCTGTTCTGTCAAATGTGATTACATTACTGCCGTTGCTGCCGATAAGTTGATCTTCACCAATGTCCACTGCTCCTGGTAGTGTCATTGTATGTGCTACGTTTGCTACATTGATTTCAACACGGATTGTGCCTACTTTGCCTGCGGCTGGAAAGTTACTAAACGCAAATGTGCAACTGCCGCTAGTTGTTAATGTTTGATATGGACCATCTTCATAGTCAAAGGTTACTGTTCCACTAGTTGTACCTTTTGCAACACGAGTTTCACTGATATCTTTAAGTTCAAAATCTTCAAGTACTGCGCCAGCGCCATCATTGTTTAGACTGTCGCCGTCCAATGCGCCTTTGAGGATTGCCTTGCTTTCAATGTCACTAATCTCTGTCTTAGCAGTGTCTAGTGCTGTTTTAATATTGGTAAAGTTATCGCGAAATCCTTGGCTGTCATTGTCCTGCCCTGCTACTGGATACGCTGTGTCAATACCTGTTGTGATAATACCGCTTGCCATTATTTAAAACTCCAACTGTGGAAACTGTCTATATATTTATCTTTCAGTGTAAGGTAGTCTGTCAAAAGGTCCTACCTGTGGGAACTTAATATATTTGTCCCCTTGATCTTTGTTTGCAAATGTGTCTACATTGGCAAAGAATCTTGTACCGTCACCATCAAACTCTGTTACGTCACTAACATCAAATGTTGTTTCTTGTGTGATTGTAAACTTGTTTGTTGTTTTGTCAAACCAGCGGCTCAAGTTATTGTCTAGTATAAACCTATCAATCTCAAAACTAATCTTTTTAATATCCAGTGTACTGTTTTTTACACGTTCTTCAAGTCTATACTTGATCTTTTTCGCCGTGCCTGGATTACAGTAAACAATAGGTGCTGCTAGTATCCACCCAAGCACTGTGTTATCTTCTTGTTTGTCTTGCATCCAGTCTGGTAATACTTTACGTTCTAGTATTTGATAACCAATGTCTGTGGTAAGTCTACTGCGCATATTTTCAATACTGTTTGGATACACATAATAATCGTTTGCTTGTGAAACCAAATAATGCTGATGACTTACATCTATAGCAGGTTCACTTACACGCAATGGATTACTCCATGTAGTGACATCACTGCGTACATCTTGTTTTAGTACAGGACTACCACTCATCCCTGTGCTAGGATTTATTCCTTGTTTGTTATCTAAAAGTTCTAAGTAGACAACTTCATACTTCACAGTGCCATCTTCATTAAGGGCTCTTGCTGTTTTAAAATCACCAAATCTTAATATGTTATTATAGAAGTTTTTACTCATTGCTTCTATGTAATCTGTTTCAGGCTTTGGTGCTAGACCAGCTGCAATCACAGCACGAATATCTGTTTGAATACCAAATGCATAATCACCCGGACGATACACATCTGCTTGTGGTATGTCATCGTTGTTTTGAATAAACGCTTCATAGATATCACGTTGTGCTTGTGTAGGCAACGCTCTAGCAAAAATACTTTCATATGGCTTTTTGCTATCTAGTACTAGTCTTATACTAAATGTCTTGTAAGTGTCTACAACACCATCTGCACTGAATACCCTTACTGTAAATGTATAGATATTTTCAAATGTTGTTTCATTGGTGTACAAATCTTCAATATCAAACGTTGTACGTCCTGTGTCAAACATTAATGTTTCAAAACTTACTCTGCCTACAATAAGTCCACTGCTGTTAAGTGTTAACCCTTGTGGCAAGTTTTGTGTAAATCCTAGATTACCTTGTAGTTCATACTGTACAGGTCTGCCGTCGCTAATACTAGCTGAAATACTAAGTTGACTTTGTGTACCTGTGCTTATAGTACCAAGGTCAGCATTGGGCCACCCAACAACACTGTCTATATCGCCTTCTACTGTGACACTGAAACTAATAGTGTCTTGACTTACATACTCAGTGTTATCACGTTTGCGACAGAAAATACCAAAGGTATAGTTTTTAGTAGTACTGGCTTGCTGTGGAATGTATCCGCTAATCCAACCGCTGGTAGGATCTAATACCAGACCGTCTGGTAAGTTAGCAGATTCTTGATCAAAGTTTACATCATCAAAGCCATCTACTGCACTGTCAAAACCGCCAACTAGTTGAAACTCTAATGTATCTCCATCAAAGTCCCTTCCAAGTACTTGGTAACTAAAATAGTTGTCGTGTTTAATAGTGCCTATTTCTGTTGCTTGTGTTAGCATGGCAGGTCTACGCAGATTTGTTTCACTTGCGTCTAAAAGTTGACCTAATCCTGTATTAGTTTCTTGATCGTCATAGTTGTCTACTGTGAGTATGTCCATGTCTGCTGTAACAACATTACGACTTGCAGCAAACAGTGTATATGATTTTAAGTCAACGTCTTTGCCATCTGTGACTGCTACAATAAAGTCATATGTTTTGTTTACACTTTTAGTTCTAAAGTCCCATTCTCCGATGTCAAAGTTATTGACATCAAATCCAGGAGTACCTGTTACATCTTCAAAAGGAGTAATGTATCCAATAATCTTACCATCGGTTGTAACTTCTAATCCACTAGGCAAGTTGCCACTTTGCAGTTTCCAAGTTAGTGTATCTTGCGGATCAGGGTCTGTAGCAGTAAGTTGTACATCAACTTTATCGCCATCGAAAAACGCACCTAAATCACTTGCAGGTTCCGAAGTAATCACAGGAGCATCTTGTCCTGTGACAGTCATTTCAAACACACGGTCTGCTACACTGCCATCATCACTTACAGCTCTTACAATAAACTTACTGGTAACATCTTGTGCTACTTCTTTAGGAACACCTTGGATATAATCATAGTTCTTAGGATTGCCTTCTACAACACCATTGCGTGTCACTCTAATGCCAACAGGCAATACGCCACTCAAGTATTTGTAACTTGTGGCATTGGCTGCGTTTAGTTGAACTTGGTAAAACTCGCCTTCTACGACTGTACCTAGATCACCAGGTGGTGTAACCCATACTGGAGGCAACATACTATATACTCCTCGTTATATGTAGTATTTATCAACCCTACCAGGTGTCACCGCTCCATGCAACACGCTTCCAAATGTTTGCTGAACCGTCGTAATCTGCTGTTGCATAGTAGATATAGTTGCCGTCAAAGGCAAAATCGCCTGCAGTATCGCCGCTAACGCCTATACTGCTTGCAGGTGTGTGGCTTTGTACAATACGCATGCGGTCACCACCGGCAGTGATGTCTGCACCTGCATCAACATCTTGTACAAAAATATCTTTAAAACGCAGACTAGTACCGCCAATATCATATGTTTGATCAGTGTCGGGAACAATACTGCTGTCTAATCTGCCTGTAATAGTTACTGTGTCAGCACTGCTGTCACCTAGGTCAACGTTTCCATTAAAGGTTGCTGTGCCACTTGCTATGAGTGTTGCTGTAGTAATACTTGTAGTGTTTGCTACTGCATTTACATTAAGTGTGCCATCTATTACGGCACTACCATCAATGTTTGCAGCACCATCTACTTGCAGTGTAGCACCACGAGTTTCGCCAGTAGCTCTAAGATCACCAGTTACACTAGCATCGCTTTGAATGTTTACAATGCCTGTGCCATTGGGATCAATAACAACGTTTTCGTTGCTTACATCTCCAATAATCTTGTTATCAACAAATCTAAGTCTACTTAGACTAGTACCACCAAGTTCGTCGTAAACTTCTGTAAAGTTGTCGTTTACCTTTACAAATGCGGCACGAAGTGAATCGCCTGTGCCGTCGTCTGCATTAGTACCTACATTAATGGTTGCCTTTGCCATTGTCTATCCTTAACTTACAGCGTAGTATGGTACAACGTATGCTGTGCCGTTAACTTTTAGTTGGAAGTATCCAGTTGGAGTTGCTGGTAGCGCAGTTGCTCCACCTGCCGCGCCTACTGTTGTTTGTGCAGTTGTGTTGTAGTCAATAAGACCAGTACCGCTAGGATCAATAACTAGGTCTTGGTTACTGCGCTCTGTACCGATTCTTGTACCACCAACAAATACATCTCCAACTTGTAGTCTGCCTGTTGATTCAGTAAATGTAAACTCGCCGTTGAAACTTACATCACCGTCACTGTCAACAAATGCCACTGCATTGTCTGTATGGTCTGTAAAACGAAGTTCGCTTGCTGTTGCTAATACGACACGACCAGTGCCGTTTGGATCTAGGATAATGTTGCCGTTGGTGTTATCACTAGCAACGGTGTTGCCTGTGATAGTTACATTGTTACCACTTGATGCAGTACTGTACAAATACAGCTCATCAAAGTTATCGTTGATTTTGTCAAAGGCAGTGCGTAACGGATCGCCTGTTCCGTCATTGGCGCTACTACCAATATTAATACTTTGTTTCGGCATTATTAGAACTCCTAACTTACTGTATATTTATCCAGTAGTAGGAAAAAGATTTACAAAGTTAAGTTCTCTAGTGGTCTTGTTGGATTTACACCTAAGAAATCGCCCCATTTGCCATAGTAGTGTCGCATACCAACTTCATCATGTATAGTAGAGTTCTCATGTCTTCCGTGCAGAATGTTTCTTGATTCTGTACCTTCACGCATTGTAGTGCCTTGCCCTGCAACGCCAATAAGGTCTTCGTGCAGATTGCGTCCAAATGGACCCCAGATACTGTTGTGGTGTTTAATGCGTGTGTGTCTCTCAGCAGGTGTGTCAATGCGCAGCCCATAACCTCTGAACTCGATTAAGACTCGATTAGGACCTAGTGGAGTTACTGTGTCACTACGATAGGCACTGCCCCGTAAGTTGAAGTTATAGCCTGGGAAGAGGTCGACCATGTACCACTGGTTGGGCGGCAGATTGGGAAAAGATAACTCCCCTCTATCCTCAAAGCCGTCATACTCAGTATAGTTAACAGTAAAGCTGCTGACGTTAACATGACCATTATCAAAAGGAACATTTTTTCTAGCGAAATATTCATCGTTAAAACCGCTCACTCTGTTAAAGTAGTGCATGAAATCGTGATAAAACTCGCTATTAGTATCATGCCACAACTTGTAGTTGGTGTCAATGATTGCTTTGTGATAGTGAAACACTTCTAGTTCTTCAGTATCAATAGCATCTGCTATGCAATCAAATGCACCTGCTGTCCACTGTTCTACATCCTGAGTAGGATTTGGATCCAGTGTTACCCAAACCATTTGTCCGTGCTTTACTTCGCAATGCAGTTGTGTTCCATCTATAGGCCCACTTAGTGTACCTGCTGGCTGTGTAATGCCTGTGTCTCGAAGAGCACGAACACCGTCCGTTGTATTTACTGCTATTACAGGAACGCCTGCTATTGTAGTTGTGCGGAAATCGCCTAGTTCATACATTTCGCTCAAGTGGCATATAGGCACCCAAACTTTACCGAAGATCAACTCTTGTTCTGCTAGGTAAACTTCGTGATTATTGTAGCATTCACTGCTGATGTATTCTATGTTTGGTTGCTTTAACCAGTTGGTATGATTGCGTGGTGGCATAGTAAACTCCTTACTATACAATATTTACATATAGCATGGAGTAATGTCAAAGATTATCTGTCTATTAGGGAATAGGTATAAACTATTATACAGCAAAACTTTCGCCGCAGCCGCAACTTGCTACAGCATTGGGATTGACGACTTGTAGATAACTGCCGCCTAGTTCTGTAATATAATCAACGGTACAGCCCATTACAAACATTTCTGCAATAGGGTCTACATGTAGATTGCCTACGGTAGGTTCTTTGTCTGTAACATCCCAAATATAAGTAAAACCGCTGCATCCTCCGCCTTTTACACTTAGGTAAACATTGGGATCTCCAACGGTTTTAAGATATTGTTCTGCTTTTTCAGTTAGTGTGATCATACTATTATTTATTGGCGATGTGTGCTACAAGTTTATCAAACAGTAACTTGTTAGATCGAGGGCCAGGATGTACATTGTCATCTGCTCTGTCTAATCTGTTGTCATAAAAACTATAGTCAAGCCATTCTATTGTGTTATCAAAATCTATGCTTGTCAGTATATTTCTAAGATCGTTGAGTTTTTCTGATATGTATTCGTCAGGTCTATTTTCAAAATCTAACATGTCTTTTATGTCACTAGTAAGATTGTAATCAAAAACTTCTCGACAAAGTGTGTTTGTTCCTTGTACAAAAACATATTTTCTATTCAAGTTTTTAAGTGCAAGTTCCAAACTTTTGACTTGAAGTAGAAATCTTTTAAGATTCATGTAACTATTATCAAAATGCTTGTAGTGCAACCGTGCATAGTCTTTTACACCGTTGATATCTGCATTTTTGCCTTCTGCAGGCGGGCCTAATATAGTATAGTCATCTACATTATTATGACTGCTATACATCCATCGTCTATGTGGGTATGACCATACTACAACCGCATAGTCATAACTAGTGTCAATGACTTGCTCTAATGTTCTGTAGAATATTTCTTCACAAGTTCCAGCGTTGATTCCTATGTTTGTAACGTCTGACTCGTAGTAATCTGCTAACAAATAGGGCCAGTGATACAGAGGTTGGTTTTGTTTTGTAAAACCACACTGCTCTGTAAAACTACAACCTGCTACTAGAATATTCTGCATGTTTCTCCTGGGCACCATCCATTCAGTTATTTAACCTGTCGAATGGAAGACAGGACTTTGTTAGTTATGGACGGTCTTTGGTAAATGGACCATCATCTAATTCATTAAGTGCTTCGCTCTTATGATCTGCTTCAAACATTAGATTAAGACTTTCAAACTGTTTAGATTCCCAATCCTCGTTTGAACGCAACTGCACATCAGTTGCTCCGCTTTCCAGTGCTTTTCTAAATGCTGCTATTCCTGCATCAACATCAGTTGTATATACGTCTACGTTAACTTTCATTTTCGATTTTCCTTACGTTTTTATTCATGTTCTCCACCTGGATCGTTTGGATCAAGTTTAACCTTTTCACCGTTTATCCACATGTATTGTCGTGTGCGGCTTACACTGTGATATCCAGGGCGCAAACTAAAAAGTTTTGGATTGCGTTTTGCAGTTTCAAATGTGCCTACTGTTACAACAATACCAGCAATAAACAATACATGTGCAACTGCACTTACACCAAACACAGTGATACTACCTACGCTCATGCTAAAGATAATACACCACATCCATGCTAGTATTTGCATTACTACATGTCGAGTCTGTAGGTCTGGAATATTACGCAATGGATTCATGTTATGATCCATAATAGCGTTCCAACCGTTTACAATAAATGTTCTCACAGGATAAACTCCTTTTTCCAGTGTTGTTTTAATAGGATAGTGTGCGTCTACAGTGTCTTTAAAATCAATAGCATCATACACATTAATAAAACTCTGTACTACTTTATGGTTTCGGAAGTAACCAGTTACCCTATACATTAGTCTCTTAGCATCTTAAAGTAAATGCTTTCTTTCCCAGTCGCTTCATTGCGCACTGTTAGTGCTGGCTGTCCATCAGGATCTGATTTACCAACATAGTTCCAAGACATGCCGTCTTCGATATTTTGCTCTACTGTTTCAAAAAACTCTGTGTTGTCGATTGCAAACAGTGTTGTAAAAAGCATTACTGCGATAGTCATTTTTTGTTCTTCCTTAGTCTATACTTGCGTTTTTATGTACTGGCAGAGAGGGAGGGATTCGAACCCCCGGAGCCCGCAAAGGCTCAATGGATTAGTAATCCACCGCTTTAAGCCACTCAGCCACCTCTCCAATACTTTAATGAGCCATTATGACCTTACGTTCATAAACTTTAATAGCCGCTTTGGCTTGCTCTCTGTTAACTTTAGCCATGTTCATAACAAACTTTATACTTTGTTCTGTACTAAGTTGCATTTGGTATGCTTCAATAACTGCGTAATCAATATCTGCCATTTCATGTCTCCTATTATTATTAACATTATATGCTAACTTTACTAGGATGTCAAGTCTTTTTTGGCGATAAAAAATCCTCAGTGTTTACACCATAAGTTTCGGCCCAGTCGAGCTCTGCGTCTTGATCTTCGGCTTCTTTCTTTTGTTGCTTGTTGTTGAACATATCAACAGGCATGATAGTTTCTTCTTTTTCCATGTTCGACTCCCATATATGAGGGAAAAGTTCTTTACTATTAAGTTTTCTTCTTTGATCTAACAATAGCAGATTAGTTCGAGTATCGTCAATATCTTTTTTGTATTTACTGTCAATGAAGTTAATGCAACCTTCTATGGCATTATACAAACTGTATTTAGGATCCAATGTCTTTTGTAGTTGTGTACATCTGAGTACAAAATAGTCTAGCTGCCAGTCTGGCAGATTATTAATATTACTCCAAGTTGGACTTGTTGCATGATGTATTACAAAACCATTCTCATGTACGCCTCGTTCCATAAGGTAATCTATACAATCGAATAGTGCTACAGGATTTAATACATTCAAAACCATGTTAAAGTTATAACTAGGAACTTCATTTATAACTATGTCAATATTTTTTGCAAAACTACTCCAGGTCTGTGGATATCTAATGTATTGATAATGTTCACCTGTGCTTTCTGCACTTATTGTATATCTTAACTTTTTAAACTTTTTGCTAAGTTCAAATACAGGTGTATGTATGTTTTTTATATTACTGTTTATTCTTAACTTACAATCAGGATTGACCTCGTATAGTGTTTCCAGTAACTGAGCAAAATCCTTGTTTATAAGTGGCTCACCGCCTGCAAGATAAACTTCTTTTGCATTCGCTAGGTTATCCAGTACAAACTGCTTAACATCCTCTACACCATCTGCCCTGTTGACCGTCACTCCTAGTTCTTTTGCCCATCTACTGCTTAGGGCTGGAAAACAATAAACACATGCATTTTGACAGGTGTTATCATAACGTAAATCAAATCCGGTAGGTATTAGGTCACCATCGTTTGTATCATAACTTTCTAATCTGTCAGTTCTTGTAAGTGTGCGTTTATAGTGTTTTCTTAAACTATAAGCATCTTGCTCTGTTTCAAGTTTATAACACTCTGCGCAGTTACTATGGTATTTGCCATTTATCATAGCACCCTGTATTTCTTTAAGCACAGGATTGCTCGTGATACAACTAGCAAACGTATCTGTGTTAAGATTACCTAAAGGGCTTGCTCCGATACTACAAGTTTTAACATCACCATCTGGTGCTACATAAAGATTGTTCCAAGGCGCAGGGCAAAATGTTTTGCTTTCAAATAACTGTTTTGGTTTCATATAACAATATTATTCCTGCACCATTGTTCCAGTTTAGCATAGTCATATTCTCCAGGATCATACAAATGCGCTGGATTAACGATTGCAATGTTCGGATGATTTATCTGTGCAACTGCATGTGCAAGACTCTGTTTCTGTGTATGATAGCGCATCATATGAACATCGTCGCCCCAATGTTTTTCATATACCACTGCACTGCCTATGTTTATAACACGTTTTTTTGTTCCATGTATTTCGAAGCATTCATACACGAGTTGTGTTTGTGCAAAATCTGGCTTTGCTACGCTGATTAGAACATCAAAGTCTGCGGTTAAGATCGTTTGTCTAACAGAATAATCTCTGAGATCATGCTGTTTTCCAAATCTTAAAACAGTGTGTGCGTGTTCTAAATAATCAGCAATGCTTTTTCCAAGCCCTGCATCTGTTCCTGTGACTGATACTATCATAATATGAATATGGCGTTCCCGGCAGGATTCGAACCTGCGACCCACAGCTTAGAAGGCTGTTGCTCTATCCAGCTGAGCTACGGAAACATAAAGTTGGTGCGCCTAGAGGGAGTCGAACCCCCACGCCTTGCGGCACAGGTACCTAAAACCTGCGTGTCTACCAGTTCCACCATAGGCGCTTTATGTTTATTACTATACTAGAATCCTATGCTTGTGTCAACCTATTTATATCAGTGTGCGGTAGCATTTCTAAGTTTGTGGGTGTTATCTTAAAAATAGCAGTTATGCGAGCTACTGTTGTTGTACTCTTTACACCGTCTAATATTGTTCTTGTTTCCAATCCATAAGGAGCAGGACTTAGTTGCTCTACTAGATGCGCACTTGTCTCACGCCAAGCATCAACTATATCCTGCCTGCCCATGCCTAATACCTGTTGCATGCTGCGATAATGCTTGTTGTTAAAGTATCCAGTTGCATGGAAATCTTTGCGTGTTTTTTCTTCATTGTATTTTACATCTATACCGTCGTGCAATCCTAAATGTCTGCAAAAATGTTTTTGAGGAAGGTCTTTATAAACAACAAAGCCTTGTTTGTCTCGTTGTTTTATAAACTCATATCCTTGATAAACTTGCTTTACAGTTAGCTCTGGATGAACGCTGCCTAGAAAAAAGTCTTCGTGTGTACGTCCAATACAATAATCTGTCGCATCATTGAGTATCCAATAGTAGTCATCGCCATTGACATAGTACCATGGTTTGTCTACACCTAACAGTTCAAGATCATAGTCGTCATATTTGTCTAACATCAAATCGCTATATACCGGAGCAAATCCATGATAGAAGTCATGGTATTTTGTAAAGCACCATGGATCAGTCCAAACACGTTCAAAATCCTCTATGCCGAGCCTGTGTACAACATTAGGCATATGAACGCTATTGGCAAACTCAATACCAGGTGTAAACTCTTGCTCTGTATATAGATCTTCAACTATGCTGTTTGTATGAGTAAAAACACAATCAAAGTCAATACCCATGTCTAATGCCGCAAGCAATATAGTATGACTATCTCTACCGCCGGTGTAATGCAATCTTATTTTGTTGTGTGACTGTCTTAGTACACTGAGTTTTTGTCTAATAAGATCCGCAGTGGTATACTGTTGCAATCTTGCAACATCCACTGCACTGTATGCATCTAGATGATATTGTGGTGCAATGCCTTGGCTAAACTGTTCAGTTTGCGCACTTTCATACAGTGCAGCATATGCATTGACGAATGTCTTTTCGCCTACTCGATAATGTTGTTGATTCATATTTTCTATGTAAAAAAATAGTGTGCGCCTAAACGCACACTATTACGGGGGATTAAGCTGCAGCTTTTGCTGCTACTAGCTCGTCTACGTTGATGAGCTGCATGTTGCTTTCACCAACTAAGTTGTCTAACCATTCGTTACGCTTCACAACCATCATGAATGTGTTGCGTGGGATGTCTGTTACGTTCTCTGTACCATGACCTGTGTGATCTGGATTAAAGATTAGGAACTGACCTTTTTGTAGGTTGATTGACATTTCACTGTCTTCGGTCTTAAAGCGGAACCAAGCACCGCCTGGCATGTCGTTAAGTTGTACGAAAATGCGCAGTGTTTCGCCGTGCTCTTGACCACGCTGATTATCAAAGTCAGTGTGGATAGCCATTGTATGACCTGGCTTCTGCTGGAAGATACGGATGCGTGTCTTCTCACACTTAAACCAATCAATCATAGCTCTTAGTTTTGGACTGTTGTAGTAACTGTCTGTGTATGAGAAGTTTTCTGGTGCTTCTTCTGCCCAAAAGTCTTGGATTTCTGTTGTTGTGCTTTTACCATCTTCACTACGGAAAGCATTGTAAAGATAGTTGCTAACAATACCTTTATCTTCGTCGAATGCAACGATATTGTTATCACTCACTGCACGTTCGCGAGCAGTGTAGTCGAGTGCTGCTAGTTCATTGTCCCAGTCGCCCTGGAAAATCTGTGAACTGCAATAGATGCCTGTATTAGGGTTGTAACCTTTTGCATCATACTGTTTAAGTTCTGACATTTTATTATCTCCTATAGGATATCAGTATTGTTGAACTTTATATTAGGACCCGTCGATCCGCGTCATAGGCGCTGTTCTAACACTGTATTTATACTCTGTTTAAGTTGATCACTTAAACAAAGTCTATTGAAAGGACCTCCTCTGTTAAGGTAGTCCCAATGTTCACCAACACCTGTAGCAAGATTTACCACAGGGCTAGCACTTACACCAAGTTCATCGCACAGTGCAAGTTGTGTAGTTCTATACTTTTCAAACAAATAGTCTGAACTAAAGTTTTCCATTAAGCCCATTGCTATTTGCATGTTAAAAAAGTTTAGATAACTATCACGTTGGTATGCGCCCAGTCCATCTTTATTTGACCCAGATCTCTGTAGACGCATACCTATACGCAATCTTCCAACAGGAAATGCTTTGCTCATGCTAAACACAACCTGTTCAATGCACGGATAAGTTAGGTCGAAGTCCATTTCACCTACCGTGCCAAACCAACAACAATCCACAAGTACAGGTACTTTTAATAGTGTACATTGTTCCATTAGTTCTTTGTAGTTATAGTTTGTACCACTGTCAGCGAAAGGTATGCTAATGATCAAAGTGTCATTTGGCCCAATATCATTTTTATCTTTTAGTACATTAATATCAGTAGCATACCCGTGATAACTGTATTCACCTGCTAGTACACGCAGATTTCTATGACGATGTTTTAAGTAAAACTTGTCAAATGCTTCTGTTGTACCATGACTGTATACACTATCGCTGAACTCGTTCAAACCTTGTATGGTGTTGTTGCTTGTACTGAGAATCCAACCTCGATACATATCGCAGTATTCCTCACTGCAATCCGTGTCCTGTGTGCCTACTTTAGCATGCATTAACATGCCTAGTGTTGTAGTTGTTTCACTATCAGGAATACATTTACCTTGACTATAAGGCTTTCTAGTCCTCATTCACAAATCCGGTTACCGTTAATGTATACTTTGGATTGATGCCAAAGTTTGCACTTAGATGAAATACATCATTTGGAATCTCCACAGTGTATCCAGGTTTCCAATGATGTAACATATTATCATGCACTTGCAAAAAATGTCCCCAATCCCATGGGCTAATAGCAACAAAATATCTTTTTACATTGCCTTCGCCGAAACGTGTTTTAAAACCGTTGTAACTATCAGTGTGAATAGGAATGCCTGTGCCTGGATCATATCTTAACAATCTAACCAAACAGGTTTCTTTTTTGAGATTAACAGCATCAAAGAAATCATCACCGCACATGTCTTTCAGTGCCTGATCATCTTCTGGTTCGATTCCCCAGTTGATTTCTAAAGTGTTATGTTCGTTGTATCCTAGATACTGTGTCATTACGCTTTGTCGCAAACTGTCTGCAGGTACAAACGGTCTAGGTTTGTAATCTTTAATCGTAGCTCGGGAAATATTATCTTGTGCCCACGATATAATCTGTTGATGATCAATATCAACATGCATTTCTAAATCACTAATGTCTAGATGATCATCTAAACTTACTTGTTTGTCGTCCAAGTATTCTTGGAACCAATCATTTTTTTCGTAAAGATTTGGCATTACTTTATATCCCATATTCTATAAATCGAATGACTACGCACTGTGCGTCTTACAATATCTTCCCCTGCAAGTTTAGTTTCAGCATATATACGATGCTCTTCTCCCAAAGGTGATAGGTCTATTGTGTGTTTTTGATTGTTAATATCAGGTAAATTTCTAGTACCAAGAAATCCACTGCAAAATACACGACCAACATGCTCTCTATGAGTATGCCTTATGTCATTGTCTGTAAGTCCATACACACATTTTGTACTTGTATACACAACGTGGCAATCACTAAAAACATCACATATACGCTGTATGCCTTCTAGTTCAATGCGTCTTGTTTCTGCATCTCGTCTTGGACTTGTTTTGCGACACGCTCTCGCAACAAGCCAAACTGTGTCTATGTTTTCATATTGTTGCCACTCATCAATAGGATCTTCAAATCGTGTAGTGGCAATGGTTGGCTTATAGGAGTCAGCAAGATACTGTCCTAAATGTCCTGTAGCACCTATAAGCAACACATTATTCAAGTTCACCACTCCAATGAATAGTGATCTTAGGATTGATGCCTGCGTTTGCACTTCCGTGATACACGCCAGGCTGAAGATCCCAAAAGTCTCCTGCTCGCCATTGGTTAATACAAGTGTTGCCCCAATGAAAGAAGTGACCCCAATCCCAGTCACGCACAAAAATCATATACCTGCGCAGTTTAGTATAGTCAGGCTTTTCGTCACCTGTGCGTCTAATAAAACTACTATAGGTATCCACATGACTCCAAATATTATGCCCTGGAGGCTGAATAAACAGACTAATGCCCATTTTATCTTTGCCAAATCCTGGGAATAAGTTTGCTAGTGGTTCAAACCAATGTTCAAACTCCTCATTAGCAATCTTGAAGTACTGTGTGTTGTACGCAGTATGGGTATTATTTTTTAGTGCAAGCAATGCTTGTTCCCTAATAGGAGCATCGCTTACATCATCATTGGCATGCATGATACGTTCATTCTCGTAGTCATACCACCAAAACTTTTCTGGTGTCATATGCTGGTTTGCTTTATTGATTGCAAACTCTGCTAGACCTTCCCAATCAAACTCGACGTTGCCCTCATAGTTGAGAGCATCGCCGTGATCCTGTTTCATAGGATCCCAATGCCAAGGATACTGTTCTCGGATTACCGGAAGAACACTTTCCTCAGGACTGATAGGTTTCAGTGGGATCTTAAAATCATATGGATCTAGTTTCATCGCTGGCTTTCTACCATTGGTTCCCAACGACTGTTGATTTCGTCTTCGGTGAGATCCCAACGAGTTGTGTATACGCTGTTACACTTTGTCCATGTACCAATAGCACTGTCACAGTTCAAATGGTTTTCCATCATACGCAACTT
>Ga0181379_1000041_pt1 | contig 57229 bp, 74 predicted proteins | sample 2SPOviralmetaG_FD_130115 | JGI IMG/M metagenome (GOLD analysis project Ga0181379, IMG submission 130115) | Marine viral communities from the oligotrophic San Pedro Time Series (SPOT) site, San Pedro Channel, CA, USA - 2 SPOT_SRF_2009-07-10 | ecosystem: Environmental > Aquatic > Marine > Strait... | reverse complement strand
GTGACAAACCATTCTGGGAAATAGTTGTCAACTACCTTGATTTTTTCTTTTACTGGCAGCAACCGCATTTGATAACAACTCCTTTAGTTCTTCACATTTATTCAGTTTTTCTATAACACTATTTGTTACTTGATCACCATCAATTACAGTATCATATTTTGCAAATACTGCATCCAATTCTTCAAGTTTACGTGCTACTTTGTCGCCTTCAGCGCGTCCATCAATTGCCATTTTCGTTTAATAGTTGAGGTGCTCTACCGATACCTGAGATCAATGCTTCAGTGTCTTGAATGAGATTCAAACGTGTCTTATGCCATGTTGAGGTTTGATTTAGTGCCTTTTTCATGCATGAGATAAACTCACCAGGGGTGACACGATCCTCCTCAATCCATCCACTAATGACCTCAAGTATGTCTGCTGTGCATTGATCAAGATCTTTCATGTGTGTTCGTATGTCACTACTAGGTGCGTGATCTTCAAAATTAGATGATGCCATCGTTTTCCTCTCTTGTAATAATTTCTTGTAGTCCGTGTGAGATAAGAAGATTTAACTCTTCCTTTGACATGCCGTTAAACATACTGTAACGGGGATCATTCTCGTCCCATTCCATTGACATTGACCCATCAGGATTTTCCTTGATTGTTAGACCATCACTGGAATCCAAGGGCGTTGTTTCTTCGTTTTGCATCAATTACCTCTATATGTGAAATGAAATGTTTGAAATTCCAGAAGGCAGTCATTGCTTCCTCCCACGATTCTACCACTTTAACACTCTTGTCAATGCAGTGAATTTGATACCAATGTCGATCATAAATTGCATCAGAGGTTTGTGTGAAATAGAGAGGGTCAGTCTTCTCAATTAACTTCATGGTAGTCCCAGTCATTGTCATGTGGATAGTTTGCCCAAAACCAGTAATCAACATTGTCGATGGAACTAAAGAACCAGCGATCTAGGCGTTTATGCTCAACATAAACTAGAGATTTACTGTTTAGGTTGTCTGCGAAGATTTGCTTTGCTTTGTCACTCTTTGGAGTGACTTTTGCTTTGCCTCTTAACATAGCATTGCTGCTAGTGGTCCTCTATCTATAATCATTGCACTAAAAGGTGATGTGTCTCTGATGTTAACGAGTTTACCACACTTCTTGGCATTGATGGGCGAATAGTAGCACTTTTTCTTGGAGTTGTAGAATCCCCAGATACAGATGACAGGATCAGAGGTGTAAGCAAAGCAAGCATGATTCCTGATCCAAATGCTAGTAACATTTTGTTTGAATTGTTTAAATTCATAGGAATAACCTTTTGGGGGTGAGTGTGGGAAGTCTTCAATCATTGAGTCTGGTGAGTACGTTGTCTTGCCATGGTAGCACACGATCGACACACATTTGGTGGTATGTGTCATCTATCTCAAAACCGATAAAATTGCGATTGTTTTCGCAGCAGACCTGGGCAGTAGTGCCAGCACCCATGAAAGGATCAAGAATTAAGTCTTTCTCATCAGACCACGTTAATACGTGCCCTGTTGCTAACTCTTCAGGCATAGTGGCAGGATGTTTGTAACTTACCTTGGATGATTGACCGAATCCACCACTATTTTTGATCCTCCATATGTTAGTCCTGACACCCCATTCTTTGATCTCTTTGCTCTTCTTACCAGGGTCCAAGAAGGTGCCATCTTTCTTCCTCGTCACAGCATTGCCAAACGAGGTATACCCTGCCCACTTATTCTTCTTGTCTTGAATAAGATTAATCGTCTTAGGTTTGCCTTTGGATAGTATGAAACAATACTCAAAGATTTGAGTATATCTAACACTATTAGGACCAGATGCGAAGGCAGTGCCTGTCTTCTCATATATCATGGTGTCATGTAGTCTCAGACCATGTGCGTCCATAAAATGTAAGCATTGTCTGAAACTACTACCAGTCTCTGATCCTTTGACTGTGGAATCATTGACATTCCACATAATAACACCACCAGGTTTTAGCACCCTTACTAGACAAGTAGCAACCTCTTTAAAGACGTTGTGATCCCATTGACTGCTGTCATTGTAAGTCCTGAGATCATCGTAGGGAGGAGATGTGACGACTAGATCGACACTCTCAGCGTCCATGAGTTGCATCCCATCAATACAACTCATCAAGTGTGTGGTGTTAATATCAAGCATTGATTGTTTCTTTAATGAATTTGACCCAAGTAGAATTCTTCTTCAGTCTACCAGAATAGCACACAATATCCTGATAGTCACTGTTAGTCATGCAGCGCAATCCACTGAAGTTAGAAGACTTAGACTCACCAGTCTTAGGATCAAACTTACCTTTGTTGTATGCTTTCCACTTGTAAGCAGAGTTTTCAATCGTGAGAGTCTGACGCTCACTGATACGATTGCCTTCGAGTTTGTAACGACAAACAAGGGTCAATTCGCATTTCACATTAACACCTAGGTTGCCAAGACATGCTGATGACCCATCCTTACCGCCAGCAGACTTATACTCAATTGGCATAGGTTTAGTGATTGTTTTGCCTTGGTATGAGTTACCAACGTAGGCATAATCCTGACCAGCACCACAACCATCAACAATCGGTAAGTTATAACGATCGATGATGATTGATAATGCTTCAGCAAACCAATACTGGAGAAACTTAGTGACTGTTTGTGTCTTCTGCTTCTCGTCAGTTTCAAATGATTTTAGATATGATTCAAACGTAATATCAGATTTACGAAGTGCAGTAGGGCGACGTGCTGATGTACGATAGTCATCAACAGTTAGTTGCACTTCAGCATAGATTTCGTTATTGATGATTTCGACGCAACGCTCAAAGGAAATAGTGTTGTCCATGATTGGGTGCAGTGCTTTCAACTCCCTTAATATAGAGCATTTTTGCATGTAGTGGCAAAACAGTGGACACTTTGACCAACTGTCACACTATCGCTCGTCGATCGGTGGGAGCATGTCGTTTCCTGGGTGATCGTTAGTTTTTCCCCTAAATGCTTTGTGATCATAAAAGTGAGAATCTTCGATCTCTAAGTCATCCCACTGGTGAGGATATATGCATAAGCAACATTTAGTGAATTGTTGTCTTGCATTGGGATCATTGTTAGGTCTCTTACTAATACACAACGTGATGTAAGAATCATCAACGAATTCAATAGTCCCAGTCATGTTCTTGTATCTAGCAGTCATCCCCAGTTGGAGAGACTTCAAAATGTTGCTTACTTCTTTTGGCACAGATTCTGAGAGTAATAGTGGAATAGTCATAGAGTCAAAGCAGTGTCTTCCCTTCCAAATGTGCCTTTTAGGAAATAATTAAAGGCGCATGAGTATCTATCATCTTCAGTCTCTGAGGGTGAGACATAGTGAGGTAGATGTGAAGGAAAGATAATAATAGTGCCATCACATGGTTCGATCGGAAACTCCCTTTGATTGAGGTAGTTGCTCTCCATGATATCAGGTTGCACAGTGCTCGTCAAGTAGGTTGGAAACATTGTTGGCATTCTCAGACGAAACTCACCACAGTTGGGTGGCACCTTAATATACAAACAACCGCTAAACATACTGTTGGGGTGAGTATGCTCAGCGGCACTATCACCAATGCCATGATAATTAATCCATGACGATTGATGTTGTATTGTATGTCTACGACTGATTGATAATGCTTCATGCACATATATGTCCATGTGAGTATCAACAATGTCTTTAACATCTAGATTGTGTGATAACCATTGAGTATCGTCAGACATTGAACCATTCTTAGAATAGTGTGAGTCTAACTCCATATCCTGCATGGCAGTCTTGCTTGCTCTCTTTACTATATCCGTTGGCATATCAACAACGTCGATATAAACTGGTTGAGCAAAGAGGGGCAAGATTTCCATATTATAGATGCAATGTATTAACTATGGTTTGTATCGTATCTTTTTGGGTTGGTGTCAACTCACCATTCCGTTCATACATGTTTTTTTGATATAAAAACAATGCTTGTTTAATCATCCCCTTTTCATTGGAGGATAGGATTGCTGACTTGTTGAACATCGTAATCATCCGTGCGAGTCTCATAATACTGACCAACGACAGTTACTCTGTCTCCAGAGAAACCAACGGTCTGACGTAATCTTACCGTATCATTATGCAAAAGTCTAATTTCTTCTCGAAATTGTTGATTATCATATTCGGTAATCAACACAACTGTGTCATCATCAACCATGGTTACGTTAGTAACAGTTGGTTTGTCAGTCATGTAACCGACAGACCTGTAAATCGTGTGATCTGTAGTATTTACACCAACTAACATTTCACCACCAGAAACTTCCTTCAAGGTGTCATAATGTGTAGTGGTCCACTTGAATTTGAGGAAAAGATCAGCATTAAAAGTGTCAGGAATTAATGACACTCTCTCTTCTTCTAATGGACCTGTATAAATCCTGCTAGTCATCATTGAAGGACGACTATTGAAAATATATCTGCGCTCACTCAACCAGTGACCTTCAGTTCTATCAAACCATTCTTTAAGTTTCATTCATCTTCTTCCAAATCTGTTTAACTGTAGGTGGGTGAAATCCTGCTATTCCACTATCTTCAATTGGTGGCATGTTGTTAATCTCATGGTCAACAAACAATTTCTTACGTGATGCTGGATCCATATATTTGAATGACATAATATATCTATTATGTCTAAACTTGGGCGTTGGTGGTCTACCTGTGTGTGGTATTCTACCATCAAAGATGATAACTCTACCAGGTCTTGGTTGTACTATACGCTGAGCATCTAGATCTTCATCAAAGAATATAGTTTCACCACCAAATTGTGGATTCCAGTAATGATTTAAGTATACAACAACCGTCTGATTATCTTCTACAAAGTATGGAGCATCACAATGAATACCTGGATCATCTCTTGATCTAAGCACATTGATATATGCCGAGTAGAGATTCTCTCTAGGTGGGAAATCCCTGATTGTCGCTTCAAGATATGAGAGTATATCTTTGTAGATAGGATCTTCGCTGCCTTCTAGTCCTGCGTTTTGATAGTATTCAGGGTCTTCAATTGGACAGTAATTATATAATTGATGTGTCCAATATAATCCACCCTCGTCAATCTCAGGCATATTTTTGGTAGGTGGCACATCGACCCTAGTAAATTTGTAAGGTAAATGTACAATATGCTCATACATATCCCAACTCATGAGATTAGTATCGATTATCTTAAGTGACATAGTTACCCATTACATTCATACTCATAACATATCTATCTTTAGTTCCGTTGTTAACTTCAGTCTTATGTGTTAACCATCCTGGAAAGAATAACACATCTCCAGTCTTCACCTCAATATACTCCCAATCCATATTCTGATCATAATAGTTATAGTCAAGTGGTTCTCCCAGTTTATACATTGAATATGGATTCTTTACCATAAACTTACCACTATCTTTAGGGACATTCAGATAGGCAGCGATGGCAACTGTGACATTTTGATGATGATGCTCTGCTGTCCATGCACCTGGTGGATGTACATTAATCCATGAGTCTGATAGATGTTTAGTCATGGGTGCTAAGTGCCACATATCCCACACACGATTGATACGCTCGTATAACCATGGTCTGAAATCTTCAAACTCATCCCATACATGAGGAGGCACAATCTTATTGATAACTACACTCGTAGTGCCACCACCTTTCTCGTGTGTGTTATAACCATTCTCTTCAATACGTTGCTTTGCCGCAGCAAGATGTCCATCTACTTTACCTTGCAAGACTTCATTGAAGTCAAACTCATACTTGCAACGGTGAATGATAGGAAATGGATTAATTGATTTCATAATAATGCCGATCCATAGGTTTCAAATGGGGATACATGTGTTGCATAGGTATACTTACTGATAGTCTCTTCTCATGAGGTTGTGCTTGATGATAACATCTAGCAGGAATGTAGAGCATATCACCTGGTGACATTATAACATCAATCGCACAATCTAGAAAGTCATGCTCAGGATAATCAAAGCGTTTGCCGACAATATTGCTACATCTGTTATTATATACTCTCCAGTGAGTTTGTCCTTCTACTTGAATAATAAAGTTGTTAGCACAATCTTCATGCACTTTGAATGATTTGGTATCTTTAAGACCTGCATATATGTGCATTGCTGATCTAATTTCTGGGAATGTTTCTTCAACACTCTTCATTATATTCTGTCGCTTAGTATCAATCTGATCAAAATTATTAATGATAATATTGTGACCATCATTAAAGACTTCCATCAATACTTTAACATCAGGTGTGGGACGTGACCAACACCTTTCATGAATAGGATACTCTATATAAACATTAGAAATTCTGTCTATAAATTGCAGATCGAAGAATTGTGGGTTGTTAATACAATACTCAACATCTTTCCATGTGGCATAGTATGATGGATCATCAATTATACCCTCCCAATATTGTGGAGAGTCATCAATAGCCCAGTCTTTGTCAAGTTGTTGCAAAATCGAATAAATCATGCTCACACCTAAAGTTGAGGTTTAATATAATCCTGTAAGGATTAGTCGTTGGATTAGATGACGAGTGGAATCTATGACCATTGAATACAAACAACTTATTTGCTTCAGGTGTTACACCCATCAACTTATTATATGGTTGAGATGTTGCTTTGACCCATCTCTCATCAACTGATCCATAACTAGGATCATCATATTCATGGAAGAAAACAGTATCACCACTTGAATCGTTGAGATAGAATAATGCTGCATAATGATCAGTCTCATGATCAGTATGTGGACCATTATATGCATCTTTCCCGTTTGCTAACTGTAGTGCCAGTCTCACTCGAAAGAATTCTACAGGGTAAGGAAGTGCATCAGCAACGATGTCTAATAGTGGGGCGAATGTGGGCAAGAATGGACTCTCCACCCCATCTTGGTCCATTAACACATGCGTAAACCCCACAGTCTTATGCTCTTCAGGTATAGGCATTTCACGAGGTATGTCTAACGTGCCATCAGAATCAAACTTATCTTTAGTGCTGAAACTAATATCTTCCGATAAGAAAAACCATGGGAATCCATTCATACCACCCGTGAGATCTTGCAATCTCTTGAGATAACTAGGACTTAGTAGATTTTCTACTTGGATATATCTCATGATAATAATCAGAATAGGCGGTTATATTAAATGATATGGAGATTCTATCTCCTTCACCAGCAGACTTGCCCACGGTATGTGGTAACCATGCTGGAAAGATCACCATCTGATCTTCTTCTGGAAAGATATCATGCTCGACTTTATTCATATCCTCCCAATGATGGACATTTGTACCGTCACCCCAAAATTCTTTCATGAAAGTATATTGAAGATCTCTTACGAATGTAAGATTACCATGACAGCATGATGGGAGTTTTAAATAGTATACACCAGACAATACACCACCAGGGTGAGTATGAAGTTGGTTGAAGTCTCCCTTATTATTGACATTGATCCATAGATTGATCATGCCTAGACTATAATTATTAAACCCAAACTCATCGGCAGCAGCATATGCTCGCTCCATGATTGAGTTTCTAAGTTGTTTCAATGGATTGTTATCCATCACTGAATCGATGAAGTCCCACGATTGCCATCCACCCTCGTTAGATGATTTTCTACCTTTGGGATCCTCAGTTCTCACAACATCAACGAAATCGATGAGTTTTTCTCTATCGATACCAACATTATCAAACTTCCAAATTGGTGTTGGAAATATTAACTCAGTTTTCATCAGATGCAGGTAGTGCTTCCTCTACTGGTGCTGGAACATCTTCCTGAAAAGTAAACTCTCTCTCAGTGCAATTAGGATCAACATGTCTCTTATAGAGTGACATTGCTTCAACAGCACCACTCAACTTATTCAAAGTATCTCTCTTAGTTTGCAACTCTTCCAGTGAGATTTTGGTGATCGTGGAAGTATAATGCATGTTATCTAATGCTTCTTGCAATTTACGATACTCGTCTTTAGTATCTTCATATTGCTGAAGGAAATTCATTACCAACTGATCAAAACTAATCAGACCATCAATAGGATTTGCTGTAGTCTCTTTGCTAACACCTGCAATTTCTGCAAGATCAACAACTGTCACTTCTTCATTTGCCATGGTCACATAAACCTCTTAATGTTTTTATTTAGTGCAAGAATTAGACGATGAGATTCAATACGCTCCTTCAATGTTTCCATCTCCATAAAAGATTTATGGCGTTGGTATTCCATGATAGCATTGTTTTCAAAGTCTGCCTCATTTGCTGTCTCACAATAGAAATCAATATTTCTCTTGTTTAAGTAGTCACGACGCATTGGCACCCACTGGCATAGTGGTGTACCTGCCTTAATTAAATATTCACCCTCTTCTATTTTATGCCAGAATAGTTGTAAGTTAATCTCATAGGAATATGCTGGATCAACTACACCAACTGGAGGGGTGAATCTATCTTCATCCCAGTATGGAATAGGCATCTGCATAAGCACTAGGTCAGGATGTGCCTGCACACGCCATGGCAATTCTAGTTTGATTGTCCAGTCTAATACATCTTTAGTCTGATCAACTAACTCTCGCACACCCTCTGTTTGCTGAGGAATATGAGCACTGACATACTTACCTGATCCAGTCTGTGTGCAGAATCTCATTTGAGATATCCACTCAAAGTTTACACCAGTGCCATCAGTCTTGATTAGAATATCAGCAGGGGCATGGAGAATATAACCAGAATCCATTACATCTTTCAATGCAGGACATGTCACTGCATGAGAATATAACTCAGGAATAGACTCCTGACCATTTAACTCTGCTGACATTCTATCCCAGAGTTTCTTTACTCTAAGATATGGACAACGTTTCTCTTTATCATTACCTGCTTTGATTGCATCAGTGCGCCACTTTCTATGCAATTTACTTGCATGAGTCCATGGTTGTAAGTCTGCAACTCCAGGGTCTATTGAATAGAATCTAACCCACGGTTTCTTCTTCTTGAAGATCATAAATGTTGTCTCTTAAGTACTCATAGTGTGATGGTAGTTTGTCTACCCATTCCATTAAGACTTTTCGGTCTTGTTGATATTTAGTGTGTATTTCTTCAAGCAACTCCTCATGCTCTTCTCGTTGAGCATAAGCATTTAGTCTCTCAGAGAATAAACCTTCGGAGAAAGGTCTATAACCTTGACCAGCAGCAATGTAAATTGATCCACTGTGCTTCTCTAGATTATAGAATGCATCCTCTGGATTGTCAATCAGTGTAACTACGCTAGAGTGTGCTGATCTGGTGGATTGGCACCACGTTGGATCAATATCAAAATTTATATTAGTGCAGTCTCTCCAGTATTGATTATCATCACGTTGACTCAATGCATAATGAATGGCAATGAAATTCTTCATCGACTCAATCATATTGTCACACTGATAATTATATGAGTCAATTTCAAATCCAGAGTAGAATCCTTGGCGACGTTGTAAGAAATCACATAGCAATAGAATACATTCATGAGTTGTCATCAACCCAGTAGATTCTAGAGGTTCTAAGAATCCAAAAGACAATCCAATACCTATGACATTCTTAACCCATGCTTTCTCACGTTTACCATGTCTAATATCTATCTTTCTTAACTGGCATTCTTGGGCAATTTCAGGCGTATATCTCTCACTGAGATACTTCCTAAACTCTACCTCTGCCTCACACTCATTGATATAATCTGATGAGTAAACATATCCTGTGCCAACACGATTCCATAGTGGGATATTCCATACCCACCCTGCATCCATTGCAACACAGTCAGTATATGTTTCCATCTGATTCTCACGATCAGAGTATGGAATCTGTGTTGCTAATGCTGTGTCATTGAATAGTTTATCTTTGAATGAGATAAACTTACTACCCATGTGCTGCTCAAGTAACAGTGACTTGAAACCTGTGCAATCAATGTAAAGATCTGCTTTGATTAATCCATCTTTATCAGTAATTAGCGAATCAATGGTGCCATCAGGATTCTTTACTACCCTTTCAATACTACCTTTGAAGTGCATCACTCCATTAGGAATACAGATGTTATCTCTTAGATAGTTACCAAACAATCCTGCATCAAAATGATATGCTGTATCAAGATCAAAGTCAAAGGTGCTGTCACCAATCGGTTCCTTTGAGATCTTACATTTATCTGCTAAGTATGTCTGATTGTTTACATAGTTAGCAAACTCATCAGGACCATACTTGTCAAGACCATACTTACATCCCAACTCAAAGTATCGTTGCAATCCAGTGTCTTTATAATCAACTAGATCAAACTCCCCAAATGGGTATTGGAATCTCTCACCCTTACCATGTCTGAAGTTTTTAAATGCAATTGATGTCTTATAAGTTGCGTTGCAATATGGCATCCAATCTTCATCTTTCAATCCCAATCTTTTTAGAAATCGATTAAAATGACCTAATGTAGACTCACCTACACCAATGGGACCTTGATCACTCTCAATTAAACCAATCTGCATGTTGGGGAAAGTTTTAGACAGCATTGCCGCTGACATCCACCCACTACTACCACCACCAACAATAACAATAGACTCGACACGCATAAAAAAAGAGCAGTTATTCTGCTCTATGTAGTTGTATTGTTAGTCTATGCTGGGGGCGTCCAATTGTCAACCCATGCATCCCATGGTTTGCGTCCTTCTAGTTGAGTATGCTTTTCATTATGCACATATTCAGCAATGTCACTGGGTTTTGTTGTAGACCCTTTAACATTAGCAACGTGATCCTTCCAACGTGTGCCACCATCTTGGAGATCTTGATACTGCATATCAAGTTGATCACCAATTGGACCATATGCAAGAGTTCTATCAACCACTGCTTCTTCTCTGAGATCTTCAGTATCAGATCTATGCACCGCAACTCCATTAATCATGGTGTGCTCATAGGTACAATCATCAGGGACTGGTACCCACTTAATGTTAGCATCTACACCTTCGTAGATCTCAAATTTATCTTCTTCTTCGCAAATATCAGACAATTGTCCATTATTTGCATTGCAGATTGCCCATTTAGCCATGATAGATTAAGTCTCCTTCGTTGTTATTTATCAAGAATAATATTCGTAAACTACACACACACCTTCGCGTCCTCTTGCTCCACGGTTACTATTTCTAGCACCGTTTCCACCAGCACCCCATGCAGCATGAGATTGATGTCTGTGTGAATAATTAGTTTGTCTGTGGGATGATGGTTGTGATCCACCAAAAAATCCTGATCCGCCAGCATGATTGCCGTATGAGTGATTAGATCCGTGACCGTTTCCACCACCACCGTATACATTTAGATTACCACCTGATCCATTACCACCAGTACCTCCCGCTCTACTTTGGCGACAGTTAGCGCCAGTGCCACCACCACCTGAGCAATAACTACCGAAGGACGAAGTATTACCACCTCCACCACATCCAGAATAGTTTGTGCCACCACCTGGATTGCCAATAGTAACTGTTACGCTACTAATATTGGTTACATCGATAACTTTATGAGCAGAACCACCAGCACCACCAGATTCACAATAACCCGATCCCCCGCCACCAGCGCCAATTACGACGACTTTAATCGATTTACAATTGCTTGGTTTACTCCAAGTGCCATTAGATGTCCAGACCTGCATAGATCTAAACCCACCTGATGAACCTGCTTCAATCCAGGTCAAGTTAGTTCCATCGTTTGATAGATACTGACCACTAGAAAATGATGGGATAATATAGTTGGACGATCCAGTAATCGATCCATTAATATTCAAATTGGTTACTTTTAATTCACCATTTGCAACGATAGATCCACTGTTGAGGGTGAATCCACCAACACCAGAAGGATCGTATACGTTATTTACTCTTAAGACGCTCATTTTGTTTGACCTGACTTAGTATTTATCCGTAGAACTCTTGGACTACAACAACACCTTCACGCCCCCTAGCACCTCTATTGCCGTGCTGAGAACCATTACCGCCAGCACCCCATGCAGCATGAGATTGATGTCTATGAGCATAGTTTACTTGACCATGAGATGATGGTTGTCCACCGCCCCAATAAGATCTACCAGAGGAATGGTTACCATAACTGTAGTGTGATCCATGACCATTGCCACCACCACCATATACATTTAGATCACCACCTGACCCATTACCACCAACACCTCCAGCGTGTTGTTGACGACAGTTAGCGCCATATCCACCAGATGCAGAGCAATAACTACCAAACGATGAAGTATTGCCACTGCCACCACATCCTGCATAGTTTGTGCCACCACCAGGATTACCAATGGTAACTGTTACGTTACTAACATTAGTCACATCAATAACTCTTTCAGATGTACCACCTGCACCTGCTGATTCACAGTGACCTGATCCTCCTCCACCAGCACCTGTAACAGTAACGATGATAGATTTACAATCAGATGGTTTAGTCCAAGTGCCATTAGATGTCCACACTTGAAGCGATCTGGTACCAGAGGCACCACCAGCAACTGCCCATTCAAGACCAGATGCACCTGCTCTTAGAAATTTCTCAGCATTACCTGATACATTTGGGATCACATAATCAGCATTACCTGTGATCTTACCATTGATGACAATATTAGAGACTGTCAAAGTTCCGATCGCATGAATCTTACCCGTGGAAAGTAAGAATCCAGAGGTATCAGATAAGTCTTTAATAGATGATACTCTAATCTGTGACATAATAGTCTCTTTAGTTTTATTTATCCGTAGAATTCGTGGACTACGACAACACCTTCACGCCCTCTAGCACCCCTATTAGAGTGTTGAGCACCATTGCCACCAGCACCCCATGCAGCATGAGATTGATGTCTATGAGAATAGTTTGATCCTCTATGTGATGATGGTTGAGATCCACCGAAGTAACTTACTCCTGATGTGTGGTTACCATATGAATAGTGCGATCCGTGACCATTACCGCCACCACCGTAAATATTTAAAGTACCACCTGATCCGTTGCCACCATATCCACCTGCGTGCTGTTGATTACAGTTTGCACCAAGACCACCTGATCCAGAACAGTATGATCCAAACGATGAAGTATTGCCACTGCCACCACATCCAGAGTAGTTTGTGCCACCGCCAGGATTACCAATAGTGACTGACACTGATGATACATTAGTAACATCAATCTGTCTTTGTGAAGTACCTCCAGCACCACCAGATTCACAGTGACCTGATCCTCCTCCGCCAGCACCAGTAACAGTAACCATAATAGTTTTAACACCTGATGGTTTAGTCCAAGTGCCATTAGATGTCCAGACCTGCATAGATCTAACACCAGCGGCACCACTCAAGTCACCCCAAGTGAGACTAGACCCATTGTTAGTTAAAAACTTACCAACGTTTCCTGATGGGTTGGGAACAATATAGTTTGATGATCCTGCAAGAGTGCCAGAAATATCCAAATTCGACACTGTTAATGTGCCGTTTGCAGTCAAACCACTACTTGATAAGGTGAATCCACCAATACCACCTAAGTCTTTAACAGCGTTTACAGTTAATTGTGCCATCTTACTCGGTTCCTATCCTCTATATTTATGAAAAAACAATGACAAGTAATCCACAACTGCCTCGTTGACCATTAGCACCACCACCGCCACAAGGACTAACATAAGCACTGTCACTTGTATTTAGAGTTGTACTCGTGGATCCACCTGTAACACCCCCAATATATCCTGACCCGCCAGCACCGCCGCCTGGACCTGAAGAACCACCACCGCCACCGCCGTAGTAACCGCCACCGCCGCCAGCACCGACACCACTGCCGTTACCACCTATCAGAGCACTACCACCACCAGCACCTGATCCAGCACTGCCGCCACCAGTTTGTGATCCACCGCCACCGCCACGAGAGCAGCAATTAGAGGCATTTCCGCCTGTACTGCCGCCGCCATTGCCACCTGTAGCAGTATCACCAGATCCACCGCCACCACCGCCTGCAATTATGACAGAATTTGATTGTGCTGGGGAAGTAACACTACCTGCAATTACTCCAGTAAATCCTCCACCACCAGCACCATCAAAATCTGAAGATGTAGAACTACCAGATTTACCACCACCAGTTGCTACTGCACCATATGCAGTATTTGATGCTGGATTTTCACTTCCACCTTCTCCAGCACCACCAATATAAAAAATATAACTACCTGGTTGGAAAGTATATGATCCTGTGGAATAACCACCATTACCACCAGTTACGCCAGAAGATCTCTTTGTGCCACCACCGCCACCACCCCATGCTTTAATAGTGGCATTAATAGGAGCAGTAACAACTACATCATATATAACTCCTGTTTGTGATGATTCACCACTCATTGATATAGTAGTGCCAGCACTTGCTTCATAAACGCTGGTAGTAGCACCTATGTTTCTAACAGAAACCGTTGGTCCACCACCACCGCCGCCACCACTACTAGATCCACCAGTACCACCATCAGCACCAAATTTACCTAAAGTCTGACCAATAGCAGAATTAATACCAGTAACACCAATACTCATCCGTAATTTGCTCCACTACCTAATACTGTATACTGACCACCTTCCTGACCAGTATTGAATGCAATCAGAGCAAAACTAACTACAATAATGGGTTGATTCTGTCCTGGTTGTGATGCTCCTGCCCAGTGAATATCCTGTGTCACACCATCAATATTTAATGTAGAAGGCACACCAGCACCACCTTTATTATTGACAATAACAGTAATACTATATCCAGCATTATCTGTGGGGACATTGAGTAGATTCAATGTAAAGTTACCACCACCTGTCTTAGTGACAAAGATGCAGTTGTTATTATTAAAGTCGTGAGTAACAGTGCTAGTAGTATTATAGAATGTAATACTTTCTTTAGTTTCGCTAAAGTGCAGTGTGCCTGTCGATGTTATATTACCTGAGGTAATCTCAGTAAATTGTGCAGTTGCTGCATCTTCTTCACCAATAATATTCCACGTTGCTCCTGATTCAACAGTAACCGTGAAACCATTATCGATAGAAACTGGACCAGCAGTAAATCCGTTGGCAAATTCGGGCGCACCATTAGCAGTCACACCAACAGTAATATTCTCTTGGATATTCTTACCGTTAGTCCTGATAATAGATCCTTCACCCAATGAAGGACCACCGCCACCAACATCAGTCCATCCAGCAGCACCTTGGGCAGCATCTTGCTTATAGATCTGCGCCATGTCTTCGGTTTCATTATAAACCAAAGTACCAAAGGCAGGAGTACCTAAGGCGGTAACTGCTGCTTGATTGAGTGCAGGAAGATTGATCTGCTCGGTTACCTGTAATGCCTCAACAATGGCACGGGTAACCTGATCAATCTGGTTTCCTATAATCTTAGTGGACATTCTAGACCCCGATTAGTGTAACTATTTATTTTTTTAGATAACCAATTCACGAATCTGAATGTTGTCTCCTGTCTGAGGGACAGTGCCGATGGAGAAGTCTACAGCGTTAGCAGTAACTGTATAGTCTACACCTGGACGTTGACAAACACCATTCAAGAATACCAATAATGAATATGCAGTGTGACCTGGAGAGATAGCAAATGATGTAGTTGATGCATTACCAGTATACATCACACCATTGTTACCGTTATTAATACCAGTTGCTAAAGAGTATTTATCAGCGCAACCATACTTACCAGTAACATCAATATCACCAGTAACTTCGACGTTACCAGAGATTCTCATTCTATTTGCAGCATCAGGAGCGATGCCAATACCATAATGTGTTACACCACTAAATCTGTTAGATGTAATAGGAGTAGTATCACTCAGACCAAATTTATACCAAGTGCCTGCGTCATAAATCCAACCAATAGCAACACCAGGCACCCAATCAATGTTATAGCAGATATCACCACTATTATATGCCAATGTAGCGTCAACTTCAGGGTTACCTGAAGAATCCTCTTCTGCCATCAACATGTTTCTCAACACGGTGCCATCTTCATTAGATAGTGTGAAGTTAACCGTCTGGACTGTATCCTGCGATGTTAACTTCTTCTGGAAAGTCACTGGACCAGAGAATACTGATTCCAATTGGTTAGATGCACCACCAATAACAGTTAGTTTATCAGTCAGCACCAACTCAGAGAATGTCTCAATAGTTGTACCTTCCTCACCCAACACGTTAAGTTGTGCAATATCCTCGTTAGTGATCTGACCTGTAACTGGGTTAATAACCTGGTTACCAACAAACAGTTCACCATCAGAGTTAACACCTGAATAGTATGCAACACCTGCTGCTTCTTTCAGTGACTGTGATAGTCTAACCATGGCAGGACTGAGCACTTCCACCTGTGTAGATGGGAATGCAGTTGAATAGTTACCAGGACCAAAACCAAGATACTCAAACGTGTGACCAGATGCTCTAAGAATAGAGTATCTTCTCAACTCACAAAGAATAGGTTGGACACTATTGTCAGCGTTAAGTTTCAGTGGGATCTTACGATCTTCTGCTTCACCGAGGCGTGCAGTAACAGAAATACCATTCAGCACGTTGGATGTAGTGTTATAACCTAGGTTATTCTCACTCTCCAGCAAGAAGAATTGGGATGTCTCTTTCGTAATAGATCTCTCTGTATCCTCATTAGCAACAGGAGAAGCACCATCGGTAGTAGTAACAAGTCCCAAGATCTCATTATCTGCAACAGATACTGATGCAGCAGGATCAGCAACAGGGTTATCTCTATCGAATGCAGGATAGAGGTCAACTGTCTGCTGTGAGAAGAAGAAGTCGTTGAAGTTAGAGGTAGATGGTGATACTGACGCATTCAACAGTGTCAGATAGTAGATACCATCGGTAACACCTCTTTCAAATGTCTGATAGGTTTCCGTTGAATACACATAGTATGACTTACTATATGCAGGGGAGTTTGTCTCACTAGATCTAGGTTGTAATACGAAACCAGTGATAGGTTCTCTAGGCACTGGGAATGCATCTTTGTCCAGCACATAACGGTAACGATATACTCTGTCAACCAGGTTACGTGCATCAGGCACACGACGGATATATGTCGTAGGTGTGAATCCTAGGTTACTGTATACGCTATTTGCTTGTAAAGTTGTATAGATTGTGTTAGCACTACTATCAACCTGAATATACCACTGTCCATTACCACTATCCCACTTCAGTGGGGATTCATCATCACCACCACGAGTGCCAGTTACCTCCTTACCAGAAGGATTGATGTCAGCGAAATGTGGTGTGGGTTCTTCTGCTCCAGATGCAACTAGGAGGACATATAAACGATCAGGTGTGTTTACATCGTCTCTTCTTGCACCAATTGTATAACCTTGGACCTTACTTGGTGGTCTTCCAGTCTCAGTGGTGTAACCATATATGAATAGTTTGGTAGGATCAGCAACTGATTTAGTCTTGGTAATATCAATTGTAACCCAGTTGATTGAAATCTCATCAACATCACTCAAGGACTTAGGAGGGATAACGTGTGTTATCTGCCCTGCTTTATCCTTTGTAAAAGATGCCGCTTTAAAACCTTTAGATCGTAAGGATGTGTTTCCGAAGTTAGAGTTAGAGTTAGTAATGGAAAGGTCACCGCCACTATCACTAAAGAAATGGTCACCAAATCCCACAGCGAAAACAGACACAACCTGAATGAATGCATCGTTTGATGCATGAATATGGACGTGACGCCACCCTTTACGGTATTTACATAGTCCGTTAATGTGTGCGCCAGACCCTGCTGCTTGTGCTTCATATGCTCCCGTGTTGGGGTTATACAATACAAACGCTCTATCATCTTTTTGAAGGCTAATTCCAGTGAATTGAGCCACAACCATCGACTTAAATCCAGTTGCTTCACTACCATCAGCGTGCATTCCATTGATGCCCCAAACTGATCTCAGTGAGAGGTTGAAACAATATGGTGATGCAGAGTCAACAGTATCGATCTCAACTTTAACCAGGACATTACTACCTAATGCATTACCTGACGGTTCAGATGACATCTGATAAGTAAACTGGTTACCTTGTGCAGATGTTACCAGGAATGATCCATTGTAGAGGAGAGCATCTTGGTCAGTAGGACCTGTAACGCCAGAAATATTAACAGCGACACCCACGGAGAATCCATGATTCTTCGGGTTACCAAGTTCATCAACCGTAAATGCTGTGGCAGTTTGTCCATTTCTAATGATCTGGGATACAGCAAATTCATCAGAGATAGGACCAACGATCCTATTTTCCTCAACCCTTGCTTGCAACTGGTCTTGTGCAGGCAAACCTGAAGTATCAGGAATAACTGCGTAACCTTTAGAGATTTTCTGGTAATATAACTCTAGATCTGCACCATTAGCATACTCAAAACAAGTTAGTTTGTGATGAGAGAAATTAGGGGCAATTTGGGACAAATCATCGCGATAGTATACCCCAGTATTGTCACCATCAAAGAATGACATCTGCCAGAAGTAACAACCACCTGTTAACCTAAAAATAGCAGCAGGACCAGGTTCGTTAGCAGCAGTAATACCGAGACTACCCTGTACTGTGGGATAAGGGACATATTTCGGAATGATCTTGGTTCGACGTAGGTCCGAACCAACAACAGAGACACCACGAGGACAGATAACACCGCCACGAGTTGAATTAAATTTATAAAGTTCATTACTGGCAGATGTCAGATCAAAATTAGTGTTTTCATTAAATGGTTGAATCTGATTATAGTCAGCAAGACCTGGACGATTATCGATTACATACTCAGAAGGATACAGATAGATCGAGAATGCATCGAATTCGTCATTACTTAGACCAACGCGATACGAAAATCTTGACACTTCAAGGAATGCACGTTGCAACGACTTAAAGGGACGCAGTGCGGAGTTACCTCTATTATCGTATGCGTCCGATGCATCAAAATCATCAGGGTTGACGTATATAATACGTCCAGTCCTAGATGTGATGATATTCTTAAGACGAGTAAGTGCCATTCTTCAGGAATCCTTCTTCTTGAGTATTTATGATCAATATTTACGGAGCAACACCGCCGCCGCCGTCGTCAGTAGTAATCTTAGTCATCTGGACTACAGTGTAATCTTCAGATGGAGATTCAAAACCATCAACAACATAACTCAAGTCTGCAGCAGATGAATACACAAGGACGTTTTGTCCTGGTCCAACTACAACACCAGTTACTTTAGCAGTGGTATTTGCTGCAACAGCAGCATCATAATACATGTAATCTTCAGCAGAATACAATCCAGTTTGACTGGTAGTTTCTGCAGTAGAGATAGTATTAACATCAAATGTCAATGCAGCACCGCCACCATTACCCAACTGACCATCATTGATCTGTACAGTTTCAGCAGCAGCGAAGTCTTCACCACCATCAACAATAGTAACAGTTGCAGCACCTGATCCATCAACAACTACAGTGAATTTTGCTGTAGCAATATCACCTGAAGCACCAGTAGCATCAGCAGTTAGGTTTGTATATGTGCCTGCAACACGACCAGCATCAGCAGCACCGATAGCAGTAAGTGACAAGATCTTACCAGTAACTGCCTTAGACATGATACGAGTGCCATTATTAAGTGTTGGCGTATCGTAAAACTCAGTGTTATCTGCAAATACTGCAGATCCTTCACCCAAAGCAACTTTAAGGTGTGCTTTTGCAGGATCCCAATCCATCACATAACCATATGGACCAGGATAAACACCCGAAGGTTCTACAGTCTGAGTAACATTGTTGATTGTGAAAGAATCTGCTGCCACTAATGCCTCACCAGTAACATCATAGATGTAAATATCAGTATATACTGGGTCGGTAGAGACATTGATTCCAAAACCAACGTTTTGTGTAGTGCCAGGATTGCTACTGCCATCTAGTCCGTCTGCATAAGCAAACATGTTAATTGCAGTGTTATCATCAATTAGAATAGAAGTATATGCACCAGCAGTACCTGCTGTGCCCACTTTACTAACTCCTTGAGTATACTCAGTGCCTGGAGGTGATCCGTTGGTGCCTTCTGGAGAATCAGCAGAGAACTTTAGAGGATAGTTACTACAAGTAGCATCCGACAAGTCAAAGATGAAAGTCCTATCAATGTCTAGCGTAAAGTTAGCATTGTAAACATGATCAGCACCAGCGTTTGTGGTAGTAGTGACAAATTTTGATTGGATAAGTGCGCTGGTAGCAGCATCAAAACCCATTCCAGCAGATGCGTTAGAGTTTGTGCCAGTGATAGTCTCTCCTTCCTGGAAGTAGTTGACTAGATATACACCGTTATCAACTAACAATGTGACATTGACGCCATCATTGTGATCAACATCAGCAGTACCATATACACCACGAGTAAGGGTTAGGTCATTACCATTAACTTGCTCAATAGATGCTAACTCATTGTCGATCAGCACGACACCACCAGAAACAAATCCAGTAGAGTCAGTAACAGTTAGTGTTACATCACCGCCAATGTATACTGCACCTTCGTTAATAGTGGTTACAGTTGCAGAGGCAGACCAGGCATTTGCTGCCAAACCAGCAGGAACTACGCGAGCAGTTGTGCCTAATGCACTACGTGAAACAGTTACCTGAGCAAGAGCATCATCAATACCAGATGCATCAATGGATACAACTTCAGCACCTACTTCATCAGTAGTACCTAAAGTAACATACATCCCATCAGCAAGACCTGTAGTGCGAGAGAATGCCATGGTAGTTACACCAGTAGCATATGACCCAAACTCAAGGAATGCGCCAGTATTTCCCTCCATCCCACGGAAAGTTGCAGTATATCCAGATCCACCACCTGTAACAGTTTCACCAGCGGTAAATACACCAGCAAGACTGTCTGCAGTAAGTGCTGTGGAAGAAATATCAATAACTTTAGTGTAATAGGTGAGATCACTACTATCTTTATAGATGTCTAGGATCGTACCTTTAGCACCATTAGTTGTGGTGAAGTTTGTACCAGGGATTGCATCCGAATATTGGAAACCAGGATTCAACTTCACCCTATATGCTGAAATTGGATTTCCTTTCGTAAAGTCATACGAAGATGCTAGTCCACCGTTTTCTGATTCAGGTCCATTTAAATGGAGCACCTGATCATAATCACGGAGTGCCATACGATATGTCGCACCACTGCCAGACTGGTTGCACACATTAACAACTGTGCTGCCAGTTACAGTAGTAGGACATCTATAGAGCACCGCATTCGTGGTTGCTCCTGGTTTCTTTGCTGCGAGTCTTCCTGCTGTCATTTGTTAATTACCAACCTGCTTGGAAAAATGATTGTAGTCTAATTGATCCGCCCAATACAGGAGCGGCGAGTGCGCCACCGAAACTAATTGCAACGTTACTAATGTTATTAGTAGACAGCAATGTAGCGTCAGCGTCGGGGAATTGGATAGTGCGACTACCTGTTAGGTTAGTAGCATCAATACTAATGATGCCATTCGCATCGTTAGGATTATTTATCTTTGCCAATTCTAGAGTTTTATTATAGAGAGTCTGAGTCTTTCTCTCTGATACGAGGGTATTAGTCCCTGAAGTATTCAATGGTGCTGCTACATCATCATTGGGAAACTCAAACGCATAGGTTTGGTTATCTGCAATGTTAGATAGATCCAGTTGAATCTTTCTAGTTTCATCTCCAATGTCAGCAAAAACTGCACCCTTATAAACTTTGTTAGTAAGAGTTTGGGTTGATGCTTCACCAACAACTTTAATATTTAAGTCGGGGAATGTTACCGTGCGATTATTGGTAAGCAATGCCGAATCAAAGATTACATAACGAGTAGGATCATTTTGCTCATCAGTAGATGGTGTGTTAGAGAATGTGGGGTTAACCATATTCTTGTTAAACACATTCTGATCTGTGATGTCATCCAGCAATGTGGATTGAGTCACAGCAGCGCCAAAATCAGGCAACTTATAAGTATGCTGACCTGGTGATTCCCAGGCGTCACACTCAAACTTAGCGATCTTATCAGTAGCAGTAGATCCTGTGATCTGTAATTCTGCGTCCTTAATGATGATCGTTTTATTTGTAATAGTCTGGAATGTATCGTTAGCAAGTACTGTTGTACTTGTGTTTGTGCCTACATTAGGCAAATCAAACCTACGTGTGCCAGACTGTGTAGAAATCGTATCAACGTTAAATTGCACCCTCTTTGCGGGATTTTGATCCCCCTGCAAGAAGAATTGTGCATCAGTTTGAATGATAGGACCATTGATAGTGAAGTATCCACTACCTTGGGGTGTCATCTCAATACTAGATGTTGCAGATGCTGTATCAATAGCACGAATAACAAGAGTTGATGATCCGTCAGTATTTAATCTTCTCGTATTATAAAGAGAAGCACTACCAAATGTCATCCCAATTTCGTTAATCGCAGACTGGTAGATACCAGTATCACGATCCAAGTCAAAGGCAAGACCAGGCGCTGCCGCCGATCCTGCCGTTACTCCACGAAATAATTGATTTACCTTCGCCTTCCTGTTAGGAATTAGAGGGTCAGAGATAACGATGGGCAGAATTGCCTCGCCAGTAACGAGTGCGTCTGCAATCGTATCTAATTGGGATATACGTTTAGTTGCCACGAAATCTCAACACGATTTGCTACAGTTTTATTTATAACCATTTTCAACCAACCATTCATTAGTCATGGGGGTTGGGGGATAAACCTCCCACATACGACCACGCTCACACGCTTCTAGTGCTCTCATGGTCATTCCTTCTGTCTTACCTGCCCAGGTTGCTTCCTTCTCCCAGGGCCATGCTGACTTAGGATAGGTGCGCTCCACCATTTCACGCCACATCATTGGCACTTCTTCTTCGGGTTTGATGATAGCAATCATACTATTATTGAGTGTGCCTGCCATGCAATCCTGAGCAGCGTGCCATCCTTCATGACGCATAACACTCATCAACACACCAGGACGATGCATGTATGCTCGGTTGAGATAGAAGTTATTACTTACAGTGTGATAGACACCACGTTGTCCTACTTCAAAATACTTTTCATCAGCAAGATAGACTTGCACATCAACCATAGTCAGAGCATTCAAAATACGTTGAAACTCCTCTGCAATTACATTCCAGTCGGATTCAGGATATTCCTGTGCCAGGTAATCAACACCCCAGATAGGTTCTACATCATCAGTGCATTCACCCAGGAGCATACATCCCATAGCATGGGGAGTAAACCAATCTTCTGGTCCAATTGGATCTGCTTTAACAGGCAATACTAATGATGCAGCAGCAACGATTGCTGCGAGTAGTTTGAGTTTCATAATGTGTCAATGCTTGTTAGGTAACCATTCGATATTTGAAGCGATAGACGTGGGAAAGGAGCATATTTCACATCCCACTTTAAAGGTGATACTTCAATTACCTTTGTTAGTATACACGGTCTCACCTTACCATGCAACCCATTCTTAACGTATCCTCTAGGATCATCTCTACAAAAGTCTTGGGTATCAGTGTAGTCAATTTCCCAAAACTTACCTGCAGGATCTAACCAGTATGTTAGACACAATTTTTGTAAGTCTTCAGTGCTGAGTGTTTTATTCCAAAACCCAGATCCAAGATCGTAACTACAATATATGGTGTCATGCATACTAAATTCTCATGAAAAACTGAGAGTTGCTCTTGGTCCATACACTCTAGGGGCATGGTAGCAATACTTAGGTATGTATAATAGGTCCCCTGGATATAAATCCACATTCCCTAATCCCAACCCCTCAACATCATAACTTACTGTCCCAATTACTGGGACAATCATTACATCAGAGTCATCGTTATGCCTCCCAAAGGTAGGAGCGTCCTCACAAAATGAAATGTAAGTATGATACTCGCTCATACCCAGTTTTTTCATTGCTGTGATAATTTTATTGAAAACAAAAGGTGACTTATGCCCTTCACATATGATAGTGGGAGGGGCATTTTTGGTCAATACTATCTCATCATTTTCATTCAGTACATCATCAGACTCAATGTGATGAGAAATTTGAGTAAATGTTCCTGTCTGGACATCATATGCTAATTTTTTTAAGATGTCTTCCCAAGTAATACCTGAGACATCAACCTCTTGTCTTTTTACTCTTGGTCTCATTTACTCTTAAAGCGGAGATATGCAGGTCTTTGAGTGCTTTCACAGTTTCAGGAGTCTCCTCCCATTCCCATGTGTCGCCTGATTTGCTGATTAGTTGTTTTTTTGGCATAATAATTTAGTGACCAACTCCCTCTCCTGGATTCGAACCAGGGACCAAGCGATTAACAGTCGCTCGCTCTACCGCTGAGCTAAGAAGGATTATCGTACTCTTTTTTAGTCTTAAAATAGAGTTTATAGTAGGGTTTTTTCATTTCATCAAGGATTTTCATATCCTCTTCAAAACCCATATACTTACAAAGTTGATAGGATCCCTCTAACTCACTAATTAATCTCAGTATGTTAGGGGGACACCTTTCAAGTCCTCCGAAATGGTATGGATTAGTCTGGGACTTCTTCATAGTTTTCAATCCATTCGGAGAGATCATACAAAATTGGATGGCATCCTTCAAGGACTAGGTAGTCACTTGCTTTGAATAGATCTTCCATAGTATACACCTTTGCGGTGTCTGCGTCAAGTTTTACTTCTTCAATTTGTTGGGCACCAAGGGGCAATTCTTCAAACGTAAATGGCATCCCCTGTATAAAATACATTTGGACTATGCCTGCATTCTCTAGGTGATGAAAACCATTTGTTATCCGAATCTTTTGCATCTAGAAATTCCTAGTCATGTCTGCTAACTGCTCTGAAACATATGCATTTACCATTGCTGGGTCAGGCACAAACTCTTCAGGGTCTGGAATATTTATTTCCGACCCTCGTGTTGCAGTAACCAATGGAGTTAACATTGCTACACCATTTGCAGATTGGATCTTAATTGTGTGTCCTTTGGATACTAGATTCATTACGAATTCAAAGTTTTCTGAAACTTCTGCAACGTCAAGTGTGATGATTTGACTCATGATAGGTATGTAATAATTTCTGATGGGACGTTTTCAGAGAAGGTAGCAAGAGTTTCAGCAAACCCTTCAGATCCTTCTTCATCGAATTTCCAATTGATCACCTCGTCATATCCCTCACTATCGAGGATTTTGACAGTGCGCGTGGGGATGTTGACCCAGATGTGCTCAAGGTAGGTCTCGTTTTGCATGGAGGCATGATTGGTGCCCCCGTATTCTACCTCAATTCAGCAGCAATGGCAAGCCGTAGACCTGATGGGGTCCTAGACCGCAACCAGTTGCCATATACCCTGTGCCAACACCCGTGTGAATCATGCCTGTTGCAACCTGATTCAGCAGGGCACCAGTGGGCACAAACTCAGCAATCACACCAGTAGGTGATGCGATGAATGTGGAGTGGACAGCAGATGTGGATCCCATCAAGATATCATTCATCGATGCAGGCATGGAAGTACCCAGGCAAATTCTAGTCTGAGTTGGTGGTGCCACTCCAGGAATAGGCACATCTGATGTAATATCAATGATAGCACCATTCACAAAGGTGAATTGACCAGACAATGCTTTGAGTGGATTAAATACAGCAATGATTTCAAATCTTCCACTGTTAAGGAAAGAAGAGATCCAGTTTGCTTCATTAGTAATCTCACCAGAGGCAATGTTTTCAATAGTATTTGCCTCAGTCTTGATAGTCTGAGCGTTTAATGATAGCGAGTTAATTCCAGTGATCTTAACTTTTGCACCCTGAATAGTAACATCTCCAGTATATGCAATCTCATGGTCACCTTCTGTCCTACTAGCACCCTTCTGCTCTTTCTCTTCCTTCAACTCACCTGACAATTGTGGACCCCATGGAGTGCGTCCAAACTGGTCAGATTCTGGGTGGAAAGGAATCTCAGCAACAGGATAGAAGTGACCACCAGGCAATGCCTTGAAGAATTGATCTCTTTCAGTCTGTTGAATATGGACCATGTTTACCATGTTATTCTTCTTATTGTCCTTAGCATTCTGCGATGCATTGTATGCAGCAGTAGCATCTTTGCCTTGGTCCTTGATGTTAGTTAAAGAAGTAGAATTGTTGCCTTTAGAATACTGATTCTTCACTGCCTTTGACTGGAAATTGAGATCACTCTTTGCTTGAGTTGCATCAGGTGATTTACTTGATCCTTTACCTGCTGCTTGTGGTCCTTGTGCTTGATTACTATTCTTTGCTCCAGTAACCTCTTCGTGCATGTTACCCATGACCTTCAGATAGAAGTCACCTTCAACTGTCAAGACATAGTTACCTTTAATAGTCTCACACTTATCGCCACCAACAATCTTAGTAGTATTGTTAGGGATATTATTGTGCTCATTACCCCAACCATCTTGGAAGTTAGTAACACCACCAGGACCCTGCTTAATTTGTTTCTCGACACCAGGAGTGGCATCAAAGATTTCTTTGGCACCATTCAATGCAACAGTGACTTGTGCTAAGTCAGAGTCAACTACAGCAAACATCTGATCGATGTAACTTCCAGCCTTCTCTCCCGAATCAAGACCACCTTTATAGTTTTTATATGGTGACCCCTGTACAGCATCAGTGATGTTACTACATGTTGTGGTTCCTATAAGCGGGAACCACGCTGCAACCTCTGGTTTCTTAATTTTCCTCCCACAATCTTTCTGGAAGAATGCCTGAAGGATACCAAAGATCAATGCGATCAGTCCTGACCAATTAAGAGAAGTAAAATCGATCTTGAAAATCATATCCACAACACCACTTGCTGCACCTGCTGCAGCAGCAACACCTCTAGCAGTAGTAATGGCACTAATAATATCTCCTGCGATATCCTTCACACGATTCATTGTCGTGCTGATACCTTCAAGGATGCGATTGGTGACGCCCTTAACAGCAGAATCAACCTTCTTAAGTTTGTCTGCAATCTTATCTACAATTTGCGTTGCAATATTATTTGCGAACGCACTGACATCCGATATTGCTGCCTGCACTAACCCCAACCACATTGGAGTATCCATGCAGAAGATACCAAAGATCATCTCAAGAAATTTCAGGATCGTAGTGATCACAATTAGAGGCACAAAACTGGAGATAATTGCAACCAGTGCGCCAACAACCTCAGCAATTGCTGCAGCAAGGACTTCTTTAATTGGTGCAAGAATGCCAGATATACCACCAGCAAGGAAACTCATGATCTTACCCATGTGCTCCATCACCTTATCGCCTGCAACCTTCTTACCCGTTACAAGGGAGATGAATCCACCAGGACCACTAGCAAGAGTCGCTGCCATGGTGCCCAACTCTGTGAGCATACGAGTGACATCGGTCTCAAAACCACCACCACCAGATCCACTCACACCATCAGCAACCGATTGCTTCTCTGTAGGAGGTTTGATTGGATTAGTAACAGCATTACCTGGCAGTGTCTCTTCTGCTACTGAGATAGCACCACGAGACTCATCAATCTCAGTAGATCCTACTGCTGTAGGTGTAGTTTGTTGACGGATAACAAATGAGTTGCCAGCATTATTCTCTTGACCTGCAAGAGTCTGTTTCTGTGGACTGACAGTATCTTTTTCAAGAGCAACAGTGCCATCAGCAGCAGTGGTTTTCTTCTCAGTATCTTCCTTTACTTGGAATCCACGGAATGCTCCCATGACGACAGGCATTTGTGCCTCATCACCATCTAGGAAAAATCCCATCACCCATGCACCAGGTTGCAACTGTGTGGTTGTACCTGTTGCTTTAATTTGAGGTTGATCAGTAGGGAGCAATACACTTGCCCATGGCAATACTTCAGTAGGCAATTCTTTAGTATATGCCTGCTTTTTCTTATGTCCAGTATACCAACCTAGAATTCTTACCTTTACACGTCCGAGTTTTGAAGGGTCAGCATTGTCCTCAACCTCACCAACCCACCAAGTGTATCCGTCTCTTCCTAGGTAGTCAGTCCTCTCTCTCATGGGGAAAAATAATTATCTTGTGTGATTATTTAGCGAGTAATGTGAATTGGAATTCACCCTCTTCCTCAGGTTTACCCCATGCTTGCTCATTTGTCTCAGTATTCCACCCCTGGTCCAGGGATCTGTAATCTAATCCATTAAATCTAATACAAGATTTGATAAGATACTTATCTACTTGGCACCATCCATCAGGTATACCTGTCCACCATTTACCATCCCATGTCCATATAAAGGGACAGGAATCTTCATTCTTAATGTAATTGAAGATATCAGTCTTAACTGTGGTTTCGTCCATATACATGACACGATATCTCAACCAATTGTATGCTTTCTCCTCACCCTGATACTTGTACCAGGACTTAGACTCAAAAACACCAGAATCCGTTTTCCAGATCCTGATGTCTATCTGAGGCCATTGAGAGGGGTTAGACATTGCTTGACGTTGATTTCGATAATGTCCCTCAATTAAGCTCTCAAAGTTATTCATATTAACCTTCAACCCTTACATGGTTATTATAATAATTATTTGTTGATCTGTCAATCTTCGTAAACTAAACACTCTGGTTCTGAAGGATTTTGATCACAGAAGAGTTCTATGTAACTAGGATCGTGATGATCACCTGCTTCAATCTCTTCCTTATGATGCTCTGCATAATCTTCTAATTCATGCAACTCACCTTCAATGTGGCGACGTTGATTGGGTGAAATCATAGGATTGTCAAGGATTTCTTTGTCCTTGGCGATGTGTTGCTCGATACTTTCCATTTGGTTTTTACTTTGGTAGACTGTCTCTGATTAAAAGCAATTCTGAATTACATCCATTTTTACTATAGACAAAAGTGTGAGCAGCAATTATATACTTACCGCTAAACTTTTTGTCTTTCTGGACATTTTTACCTTTTTCCTGAGAAGCAGGTATGATGAGGTTTACAACATCACCAGCACAAATACCAGTATTTCCAGGGACAATAATTTGTAACTGAATTGCTTTCATTAAATTATATCTAGCCGCTGCATATTCTGCAACTGCCAAATTATCAAAAGGATCGGTCCCATTGTTAGGATTTCCTGTTGCATTCGTACCACCTTCTGCTTTTTGCTCGTTTTTTAGCGTGTGGAGCACTCTCATCTTCTGTCTAGTTGGTGGTGCTCCCTCCCCCTCAACTTCTTCAGGCATGTTAAATGGAGGGTTCTTTTCAAGAGGGGTTGCTCTACCAAAGATAGCATCGAAAGCAGTCTCCCTGGCAGGATATATCGTGCCTGAGGGTGATTTCTTCTTATTATTACCACCACCAGAGTCAGTTACATTATTATCGGTAGGCACTGCTAATGAGATACCAGTAGTAACTGTCTTATAAGTGCCCATTCTCATATGTCTGAGATGGTTTGCTTTGTCTGGATACTGAATAGATTCAATAACATAGTAACCGTCATCATCCTCACCCAGTTGACCTTGCTGCTTATAAGTAAATGTTATATCAAATCCTTGCTCACATAACCCATCAATAGATCGAAATTGAAACCCTCTCCTATTCTCATAGAATAGAAATCCAGATTGTTTTGCCGATCCCTTACCGCTACTCAGTCTGGTTACCTTGTCACTGACATATGCTATTGCATCAGCAGGACGCCAATTTGGTGATACGAAAGTAAGATTTGAATGACCCTCAAAATTCTTCTCGTCAAGTCTATTATTTTTTGCCTTTAAGTATTTCTTACAGATATATTTTGGAATGTTTTCAGCATCTTTTGAAGATCCCTCAGAGATGGCACCAAATGCTTTGAATACCTTATTGATCTCATTATTATACATCTCTGGAGAGCAGCAATACAGAATGTAGATCTGTCCTCTCTCAGATTTAATAATCTTACCAATCTTATAGATTCTAAATTTCATCTTCAACGCACCATCTTTCGATGAGTTGGTCTCTAGATCAATCTTAACTGTTTCGCCACCAGTTAATTGCAAGTTGAAGTCAACTGAGTCAGCAATAGTCAATTCTACGCTAGTAAATGCTGCTTCAATAGATTCCCTGTAACTAAAATCCAGCACAACATCTCGAATGTCGAAAGTTTTCTCCTCCTCTACCATCGAAGTAACTTCGATCTTCTTGAGTTTAAATTGTCTTGATTGTTGATTTGCCATTACATGAAGTCTACTAGATCTTGACTAAATTCTGAAACGAGACCGAATTTCGGTAGTAACCAATCATCAGCATCATTGCCCCCATAATTAGGTATAAGCACAGGAGTTGTATCACCTCCACCTACAGGAGACGCTTGACTTTCCTTTATGATTGGTGCCATCGAGACATCTCTCTCACTTACCATTGCCTCTAATTTTGCGTTTCTATCAGTAGATTCCTTCTGCTTACTTTCATCTATTTTAGCACCAGTAGAAGCAGCAGAACTGGCAGGCATTGCCTTAACTTTGGCAAAATCTTCGCCAATTTTCGTAAGACTCTTTTTGAATGCTGCAATAGGATCTTCTTTCTCTCCATCCTCGTCCTTTGCCTTTTCCTGCTCGCGTTCTTTCGCAGTTACAACATTATTTTCCATACTTGCAGGTGCTGAGTATGGATTGTCTTCTACGCCTGCCTTAACTGATTGTTTCTTCTTAGGATCAATCTGCACACCTGTAGCAGCAGCACTTGCTGCTAATTGATTAGCTTTATCTTCACTAACACCCTTCTTCAACCACTCTGCTTTGTGATCTTTGAAAGATTTACGGTAGTAAAATGCTCGCTCTGCTTCAGGGTGGACATTTATCTTTGTAATATTTGCAAGTGATTTCTCTCCTTGAAGTCCTCTCTTGCCATGACGCTCTTGAATGTCTAACTTAAGACCGCCACTCTTCATCACTGACTCAAATTCAGGACTACCTGGTTGAATGGGAACTCTTTCCTCACCTTGCCCGAATAGATTCGCTGCCTTTGTCCTCTTAGACATTGACTTGATAGCGACTTCCTTAGTCTTATCATCATACGCATATGTTGTATAGTATGACTTATCATTTAGGACGACTCGGTTTGCCTGGAATGAATTTTTAGCATACTCTTCAGGATCAAACTTTCCAGTTGGTTTTAATTCGCCACCCTCAGAAAACTTAGGTAGATACACCGCATTAGAAATCGATGTTACAGGTCCACCTACACTGAATGGTCTAGGTACACTGAATGAATGGTGAATAGGTTGATTAACAGGTCCACCTACACTGAATGGCATTGCATATCCACCTGCTGATGCTTCTCCCATTCTCTTTGAAGTTAGATTCGGATTCTGTTTAGTTGCAGGAGTATCAAATGGCACAACAAATGCACCACCGCCTGCGAATCCTTTCATTCCAACCCACTCAGTGCCATGACCAATAAATGATGTTGAAGCACCACCATCAAGTGATACTGGATAACCAGATTGAGGTCCACTGATCCATCCACCACTTGCTCTACCTGGAGATCTACCATGTGATGGAAATGGTTGTGGCACTTGACCACCTTCAGAGAAACCTAAGAAACCTAAGAATCCTGAAGCAACTGCGGAAACTCCCTTAAAGATTGGGTGATTAGTAATTGCTTCAAATAGTTTACCAAACAGTGCAATAGTGCCGTCATCACCAGCGATTGCCTCAAATATCTTGTCTTCCCAAGACATCTTCTTGCCTAGTTTGGCAGGATCTTTCTTATCCTCTGTTGCTACATCTTCACCACCACCGCTTCCACCAACAACAGACATTGGAATGCCAAAAATATTGGCAAGAGGGGCAATCATTGCTCCCATCAATGTCTTCATTGGTGCTGGAATAAATCTACCAAACACCTTACCAATCATTCCGATAGCAGTAAGGATTCCGATACCCATTGCCTTAAATGGCAACAGCATCAGACTACCAAATGCTTTACTAACTTTGACAGTCCTTTGCAGTTGCTTCTGCATCTCTCCTTGGAGGTTGAAAGACCCTCCAGATGCCATCTTAGGGGTAACACGTTTAGGACTTCTTACAGGTCCTCCTGCTGCTCTCCCACGACTCCCACGAGCAGAAGTCCTTACTTTCCCTCCTGCAGACTTCCCAGGAGCATCATCTTTCTTCTCAGGGGTATCGCTTTCTTTTGGTGCGAAGAATCTTAAGACAGTAGTTAATGCTTTGATGCCTAACCACAATGGCGCAAACATTACCTTAAGTCCAACCCCAAGGATATTTGTAATCAATGGGAGGTGAGGCTCGACTACATCAAGCACCCCATTCATTACACTACCAAGTGCCTCAAAGAATTCACTGAGACTATCTTTAATTGGTGCTAAAACGTCATTGAAGACCTTTCCCACCATATTGAAGAATCTACCGATGGGATCAAAGATGGGTTTCATAAACCCACCAATAGCACCACCCGCTTTACTTCCTACAAATGCACCTGCGGCACCTGCGATAGCACCAGCACCAGGGATCCCAGTTGCCTCACCAAGAGCAGCTCCAGCAGCAAAACCAGCAGCACCACCAACACCAGCACTAAGTGCTTCCCCAGTATCAGCACCACTTGCTTTACTTGCTGCAAACGATGCTATTCCAGCACCGCCAGCAAAGGCAACCTTACCTAATTTAGTGCCTGCAAATTTCTTTATCTTATCACCAAACAGCGCCGCTGCTTTGATGTTTAGGATGCCTTTCGCTAAGGAACTAACAACCCAACCGACTGCCTTAGCAGTTGCTAGAGGATTCTTGAGGAATGCTAATCCAATGAATATTGGGGCAGCAGCGAGCACAAATTGCACTGCACCTAGGAATCCTTTTAGCGAGATAGGATTCTCTAAGAAACTAATCAGTCCATCCAGAGCATTTCCTGCTAAGAATCCTGCAATATTAAAGAAAAACTTACCTAAAGAGAATAACCCCTTGGCAATTTTCTCCACCTTATCTGGATTTTTAGATACCCAATCTAAGACACCAAACGCAATGAAGAGTTTAAACAACATCCCCGCGATCTTAACTAGACCTGAGAATAGTCCACCAAATGCTTTCTTAGTATTCTCCCTAAATGTTTTAGCAACACTCTGCTTTTCTTTTCCCTCTTTCTTTTCGGAGTTATCTTCTTTTTCTCCTCTCTTCTCTTTTGCTTCTTTTCTTTTTAGTGCTGCCTCTTCTATCTTCTTTCGTTGATTTTCTGCTTGCTTCTCTTTTTGTTTTGCCTTGTCAAGTAATGCTTCAGCAGCAATCCCTGAAGAGATCTTACTCTTCATTGCATTTGCCATCTCCTGCACTTGGAGACTGATGCCATTAATAGATGCACCTAGAGAGTTAATACCTCTAATAACTGCAGAGAAACCTTCATTTTGAGACTCTACATAGTCTCCAAACTCATTTGCTACAGTCAGTGCTGTGTATTTCGTCTTACCTCCCTTCGTAGTCCCTTTAAAAGAGACCATCTTATAGAGTTTTGCCCTTGTTACGTTAACTGTAGGTGTGTTTGCCATCTATCACTGAGTCAGCAGTTGGGAAGGTTTAGCATATACTGCCTGAGATCCCCCACCAGTATTTATAGGTTGACTAATCTTTTGGACTACTGGTTGAATCTTAACTATGGGAAGAATCTGATTCTTCTCCTCATCACGTCTTGCCTTATCAGCAATAACAGTTAGATCTTTAGTCGCTTTGTCTCTAATTGCAGAGAGTTGCTCTAAGTTACTGGCACTAACTGGTGTGGCACCACTTATTGGTGCGGTGCTAGGATCAATTTTAGTTACTGTATCAGATGCAGGAGCAGGTACTGGAGGACTGCTTGAAGCATTCCTTACCTTACCAAACTTAGTTAGTGCAGCTGCTAAACCAGTCTTAAAGTCTGCTAGCATCTCGTCAATAGTCTTTGGTTTAGCCTCAGCACCACCAGCATCACCGCCTGCAGCACCACGCTTAGGACTACCTGAATTATTAGCATTTTCAGCACCAGCAGAAGACGCTAATCCGTCATGTGCTGCAGTATTACCTTGGGGGTGTGTAAGGGCAACAATCTCTTTTACATCACTATAGACACCACCAACTGTTTTTCCTTTATGTTGGAAATCATATTGCCAGTGACCACTCCAAAGCTTTGACCCGCCATCTTGAGCAATAGCAGCATCATTACCGCTAGATCCACCATTCCAATCCCAACCATGTCTAGTGTTAAAGATCAGAGATCCATTAGGAATCTTACCTTCAACTACAGCATCTCCCCATTCACTCTCCGACATAGAGGTTACACCAAAGTTACCAAACGCACCATTGATGTTTCTTGGTTTACCTTTAGTGCCAGGGACAGATCCATATCCTTTCTTAACTGCCCATGCCATCAAACCTCTTGGGTGGTTGTTTGGATCTACACCACCAGATACTTCAGGTGCTCCAAGCATGGCACCGTTTGCTTCAGCAGTGTAGATAACACCAGCAACACACATTCCTCGTGCAGTGTTTGCAGTTTTTGCACCTTTAGCAAAGTCAAGTTTATCTAATTGACCACCAGATGCCATTTTCTGCATCCCTTCTTTAGATCTTTTCAGACGCTCAAGCATCTTAGGATCTTTAGGTAAACCATTCTCATCTACTTCACCACCAGCATCCAACAGTTGGTAGACGATCCCACCCTTAGACATCTCAGCAGGTTTACCACCATACTTTTCATACATCCCAAGGAAGGTTTCAGCGGAATACTTTGCTTGACCACCGTATCCACCACCCTTCCTCATTTGTGGTCCACCTTCAATAGATGCCCACTCACCACCTAATTTATAGATCTCTGAGAGTGAGAGACCACCACTAATATCAACACCACGTCCACTGGCAAGTTTCAGGGCACCTTGGTCTTGTCTTTGTGGTGTAATAGGATCACCCATTACACTATCCCAAGTAGTAGATAAGAATTGATATCTACCAGCAGCGTCAGACCTTAGACGAGAGGGACCAAGAATCTCTCTAGGATGGTTATCGCCTGAAAATTGCTTACCAGTATACTGAGTATTATATCCATCATTGGGATACTTAGTTGTGCCCTCAGCATCTGCAATAGCATTCAGTAATGCCTTCTCATTCTCACTACCTGTTGCACCATTACTACCTGTAAATCCACTAGGACCAGATGGTGATGTACCTCCTCCACCACCACCGCCAGTGCCACCACCACCGCCAGTGCCACCGCCACCACCAGGGCTAACTCTCTGCTCTATTGCTTTTGCTGCCTCAGGATCAAATAGTTTGATTCCTGCTATCAGGACACCATTTAGACCCTTCTTAATAGCATCATGGACATTCTTCTTATACGACAGATTGTTAGCAACAGCAGCAACCTTAGTTGTAGATGATGTAGATGTATCTAGTGATAAACTATTGCCAAGTTTTGATCCTGATCCACTGCTTGAATTGACTTTAGTTCCAAGTATTCCACTAATCTTATTGACATCACCTGACATCAATTGTAGGACTTTACTGCCAACAAATCCAAAATTCTTAAATCCACCGACAATTGATTGGAGTAGAATTCCTCCAGTTGCTGCCAGCATATCAGGGTGACTACCAAATGATAGAGCACCACCAGATTTCATCTCAACAGGTCCACCTGCTGCTTTCTTATTCTCACCATCAAAGTCAAATAGGTTTAATGTGAGGGCATCGGCAATACCTTTACCAACGCTAGCAGGATTTGTTAATCGTTTAACATTGTTAACAATGAAACCAATTGTTTTACCAAGAGCATTAGCAGCAAGACCGAATACAAACTTATGGAATTGGAAGAATATATCAGCAACTTTAAACAACATCTTGGCAAGTTGCCCAATGAAGTCAAAGAGTGCTCCAAACATCTCTCCAAAGTCATTGAATAGTGGTCCAAAGGCACCACCAATAACCTTGAATATCATCTGGAAGTATCTTCCAATAGGTTCGAAGATAGGTTCTATAATTGGACCTATCTTACTACCAACAAATTCACCCAGGAAACCACCAATTGCATTACCTACAATGGGCGCAAATGGTCCAAGGAATGGTCCTAGTAGTGCTGTGCCAGCAATGCCACCGATGATACCACCAGCTGCCTGACCCACACCAGCACCGACAGCAGTGCCAGCACTTTCACCCATGGCAAGACCTGAGGCAATTCTCATACCTCCACCAAGGACACTAAGTCCACCCGCTACCTTACCAGGGTTTGCCTTAGCAAACTTACCAATCTTGCGGAAAGCACCCTTCATGGGTTTCCCGCACGCTTCATCCCAATACGGGCACGTTGTGCTAGTTTATTCTTCTTCTTCCCATCAAACTGACTTACAAATCTCTTATCAACTTCACCTTGATACAGGTCAGAGGACATCCCCTTACCTGCTTTACGTGCTCTCTTAGCGTCTGCCTTTGCGGCAGACTTCTTCATTTGTTTATATTCTTCTTCTGAATATATTACACCTGTCTTAGTATCTCTATATCCAGTCTTTCTTATCCTAGTGCTTTCTTCTACCTCTGCCTGAGTCTGTGCTTGTGCTCCAAATACAGTTCTCAGTAAGTTGATGTCCTTCATCAACTTCCAAGGCATAATTAAATACTGTGCTGTCCTCAGCGCAGCAATACCCCCCAACATTTGGAAGGCACCAAGCATGAATCTAAACGATCGCCTAATTGCACCTTCATTACCGAAATCTCCGATAACATTAGTCAGACCGTCTAGTATTAAACCAATACTATTCTTTGCTAACCAATAACCAAACTTACCAATATGCCATATTAGTCTGACCACCTTTGTGGCATTTTCGGCATTTTGTTTGTTACTTAACCAATCAAGAGCACCATAAGTTATGGCAAACATGATCAAGTTTCCAAAAAGACCCGCAATTCCTTGCAGAAATCCTTCAAAAGGTTTCTTTATTTCCTCAAACCTTTTCTTTGCGTCTTTTTCTCCTTTTTTGCTACCTTTTTCTGCCTCTGATGAGGTCTCTTGCTTATCTCGTTTAGTTTTTCTAAACTTTTTACGAAGTTTAGTTGCTGCCCTGGCAAAAAGTGACTTTTTCTCTTTACCTTCCTCTTCAACATCTTCTATTTGAGTTCTAGAAGATTTAGATAAGAATTCATTTTCAAATCTAATTAACTCTGTTGTCTGATGAAAACTGTCAGCAATGCTATTTGTTGCCGTCCCCAGACGATTGATAGACAATCTAATCTTATTAAAACCTAATCCTGTTGAGGATTTAGTTTTGATAGGTCTAATTTTAACAAATGTGCGGATATTTGCCATTAGAGAGACATGCGTGATTCATCGTTTTTTTGCCTTCTCTCCTCTTCTGCTATGAAAGCTAAGAGGAGATTCACGTATACATCTCTTTCCCACGGTATCATATTCTCCAACTCGGTTAGTGAATACTTGTGGTGCTGCATTAAGGCAAAGTTGGTCTTATAGTAGTTTTCAAGACTATCGTGCAGGAGGGCTATGCGAAAAAACTTGCAAGTCCTTCTAATACGACATCAGATACAACTTTTGTATTTGGATTAACAATTTCCAAAGTGTATGACAGTTTAGGCATGGTTTCAAAGAATTTCTGCACCTTACCAAACTGCTCAGAATTGAGAGTTTCTAAGAAGTCGAGTGCTTCTTTTTTAGTGAAGTTGTCATAAACTTCCTCTTTGTCGTATACACTTTGTATACAACCTGCTGCCAACTCAAAGATGTCCTCAATACCAGGTTCATCCGACATATTCTGACTGATAAACACATCAATTGATGGATATTTCATAACGATACCCACATTACCATCCAGAAGAATTTTCTTCTCATGATCTGCAGGAATAACGACTTCAATTAATTGTAGAGGCACTTGGACTTCTACTTGAGTTTCATTATCATCAGGACAAGTGACTTTAAATTCACTAATTTCACCAACAGCAGTAGCACGAATGCGAAGGAAGATGTATTCAATCTCAAATGTTGCGAGATCTTCAACCTTACCTTTCAGATTGGTGCAGTTTTTGATGATGGTCTTGACTGCCTTAATCATCTGCTTGTCGTCTTGCGACTCCATAGCGAGATACAACAGTTTTTCTTCCTTAACGAGGAAGGGGCGATACTTAACTTCAGTTCCTGTGATAGGAAGTTTCAGATCATACTCGGGAATAGCGAGTGATGGTAAAGGCATAATACTCCATGACTATTGAAATTATTTAGTCACTTAGATACCATAGAATTGTGCGTCCACTTGACTCTTCTTGATCAGTTGATCAAATTTGTTTAAATTGCCAATTATCTTATCCTTGGCATTCTTTTTGAAACTACCCACGCTGACAGTATCGAATCTAAATCTTTCATACTTAAAATCAACATCAATCTTTAGTAGATCTGCAGGACCATTATTCAATGTCATTGCAGAGATATCAAATGGATATGCACCATACATCTGCCATACAGCAGTAGACTGATTCAGTCTAGCTCTATATTTGACATTCCCTTTCTTTCCTTCTTTCTGAAGGACAACATTTGATCCTAACTCCCACTTCAGGATTTGGATATTGGCAGTATACTCATCATAAAATGTGACTCTATTCTCTGCATCATTAGTAGTCATATTCATCCAAGTCTCAAAGAAAGCACGATGATACATGTCTTTTGTCATGATAAATGAGAATCTAACCTCTTGCTTTTGCTGACCATATGCAAAGTCACGAGGCATACCGATATCTTTTACAGATTCGGTTTTAATTCTTCTGGCAGGCAGAGTTACATTATCTGCAAAGTAATTAATTGATTCAAAATGCTCTTTATAATCAGGATTTTTGCCTGTAGCAAAAAGCATTGCTGGCATACTAATATCTACTGAGTATAAATTATTCCTTGCTGGTTCTTTTGCACCACTTGTTACCAAGTCCGCAAATCTGGTAAAACTATTCGGATTTCTAAACGACATTTAAGATCGACTCCAGATAAAACTGCTAGGAACTTCCATCCACCTTCCTGCTGCGTTAAACATGAATTGCTCTAATGGCAATGGTGTCATGTTTTGAAGGTCAATGGGTTTAACAGTATATACATTAGTAGCATTTGACATAAAGTATTTATGGTGACAACGGGCAGGATATGCTGGAGACCCTACTGCCCACTGATTGCATATACTTCTTCTAGCAGAAGGACGTAGATAATGTACATTCCCTCCTGAAAATTGATGATTCTTAACGTCTTGATCACCTATCTGGACCATTGGAAATCTATCATAATACTGTAACTTTTCTGTTGCAGCAGAATAGGCAAAGAATATGATGTCACCTACCTCAAATGTGCCTGTATACGGCTCAAGTCCATACATTACCTGACTTCGATACCAGTCTTTAGACTTTTTCTTGCCCTCGGCAAGATCTTTAACATCAGTAAAGATGCTCATACGTTTAACTCTTTTTCTGTGAGAATAAGAAACTCCATTCTTCGGTCCTTACAATACTCTTTGGCAGCTTTCCACTTTGCCTGATTCACACCAAAGGTCTTTACCTCAGTGAGATAACTTTTTGTAACTTTGCGTTGTCTCTTTGGGGGGAGACATTGTGCCTTAGGTTTTACCTCAATGATATATTTTTTAACTCGATCCGCCTTAGTCCTTGCTTTCACATAGAAATCAGGGAAATACCGATGAATTCTATTGTCTACGGGACTGATGTATGGGATAACTATCTCTTCACTGCCCCATTCCATGACATTTTCATTCTTGTCACACCAGACCATAAATTTTCTTTCCCACAAAGACCTATAAATAATATTGGTGGAATCACCTCTATACTTATGTCTATTTGATGGCCTATACTTACCAGAATAACTCATGACGCTAGTTTTTCCCCGTGTCAAACCTCTTGGCGAATCATCTCAATCCCGAAATTCTATTAGAAAGGACGCAGAATATGCCACAGAAGTAGTTGACTACCTTAAGTTGACTATTTATAAGCATGAAAAGAAGAAGGGAATTAATACTGGTGGGGGTAAGAAAAAGAGTGGTGGATCGATCAGAAATACTATCTTTCTATATCTGCCACCAGGATTGAATGAATCCTATGCTGCACGATATAAAGGTGTAAATCTAGGTGGTGTTGGAGCAGCAGCAATTGCTGCAGTAGGAGATATTGGTCCTGATGGACCAGGTGACAGCTTTGCCGCTAACGTATCAGCGGCAGCTGATGCTGCCAAACCAGCACTTGGTTACAAGATGGCATCGAGTGCTCTGAGTAACGTTGTTGGTAAAGTATCGCCCTATGGTTTCAGCGTCGATGCTAATGATCTTGCTCAGTTAACAGATGGTAAGGTATTCAACCCTTACGAAGAAACTCTGTTTCAGAGCACTGGTTTCATGGATCATAATTTTAAATTTACTATGCAACCAAAGAGTGCTCAGGATGTGAAAGTAATCTATGATATTATCAGCGAACTTAGGCAAGCGATGCACCCCTCATCAGATAACAATCAGTGGTTGACTATTCCTGATAAGTTTGAAGCAGAGATCGTTAGATATGAAGCTAAAAAAGGTAGGGAAAAGTTAAAACCTAAAAAGGGTGATACGGGAGCAGGTGGTTTTATGACTGCATTACTGCGTTTCCCAAATAAAATGGTCCTTAAGAATATGAATATTGATTTTGGCGATTCTACTGCTATTAGGACTCATACCCCAGGTATGGAGAATGAAGACTTTGGTTTTGTGATCTATAACATGTCTCTTAGTTTCCAAGAGACGAAATACCGCACTCGCGAAGATTTTCTGGATAGTTAAATGTCAAATTACTTCTCTTATTTACCTGATGTATTTGTCAGGACCAGTAGTTATCGCGTAGGTGGCAATGATCCCTATGTGATGGCAAAGAATCTATTCCGTCGTATTAAATTACGTGATGGAATACTGCAAACTGCTTTAGGATTTGAATCCTATTCTATTCAGAATAATGAGAGACCTGATCAAGTTGCTGACAAATTCTATAATGATCCTGAGTATGACTGGGTAATTTTGCTGTGTAATAATATAACAAACATTTATGATGACTGGCCCCTAGAAGAGGGTGAGTTGTTTAGGTATATTATGAGAAAGTATGGGTCAACTGATGAGATTCATCATTGGGAAACTCAAGAAATCAGAAGCACTAAGGGATCTTTACTACTAAAAGCAGGACTCCAAGTCAACGAAAACTTTGAATATTCTCGTCCTGATGGCACTCTAATACCCACAGATCAGTTAGTTGCTCCAGTATCTAACTATCAGTATGAAATGCAGTTAAATGAATATAGAAGAAACATCTATATACTCAAATCTGAGTTCTTGACTCAGTTTGTTGAAGAATTTGAAAATCTTACAGAGTATCTTCCTTCTAATGAGGTTGATACACAAACAGGTGTCAAGAGATCTGTTGGTATTGTATCCGAGGCATTCAGAAGTGTCAAACCCACATATACTACACTTGTGGGACAAACACCATCTATTGAATTTGCTTCTAAAGCAGAATACACCTCCAGATCATTTGGTAGTAATGCTGCTACCATATCTGCAGGTGATGTGCTTGCTGACGGATCTACCGTTGCAGTTACTTCAGCATCAGGCACTGCAGTGACAGCACTGGCAGGGAATACAACTGCTGCTGAAGACTCTTCTTCAACTGGTAACCAATATGGTAGTGCTGGATCTTCTACTGGACAGCAGTCGGGCGGAGGTTATTAATCGCTCCAAGTTTGTCTAGAAAATGTAGAGTATCTTTTAAACCCCCGATGTGCTTGTTATCTAAAGCGCATTGGGGGTATTCTGCATCTGCTCCAAATTCTTGTTGAAATTGGGTTTGTGTAAAGTCTTCACCGATGTTATATTGCAAATATTCAGTAGAAATCGACTTTAGGAGCATTTGCAGTCTTTCACACTCTTGACTGCCATTTGAATAGATTACTGCTTGCATTTCTTTAACCAACAGGGTTTACATAGAGAGTTTTCGTATTTTCCCTTAGATGGGATATAACACCCAACCTGAGGACATTGATTGGCGGGAATCATCTTTCCACATCCAGTACACTGCGTTTCCCACATTTTCATAACAATTTAGACACCGAAATTATAAGTAGGAATGATAGCATCATAACAACATCCCAAGATTTTGTCTTAATAAAATAAGGAATTGAAATAAGATCTGCTACAAACTGAGTTAGCACTCCAGACATTAAATCGACATGAATAATAATAAAATAGGCAATGATCACGAGACCGCTACCTAATATCCTCATAGGGACAATCACATTGGTCATAATGTCCTTTCAAGTCTCTGTGTGGGTTGATCTGGGAAGTCTCTTGGACGATTGTCTAGTGCATTATCAGTCTTGGGCGATCCTTCATTTGCCTTCATCGTATGCTGATAGTTTGCTCTTGGATATCTAATACAGAATGGATCAGGCATCCAATAAGTAACCTGCCATTCCTGATCTGGACACAACTCAAGATGCTTCTCTACGCTATGAGAGAAACTGCCGAGTTGAATGTATCCATCGTGACTGATACATCTGCCGTTGCCAGCATCAACCAGAAATAGCATCTTACTGCTCATAGCACTTCTTGCTCTGGGTTGAGGTTTTTCACGAATTGCACAGGATCCTTCTCAGACTTATGTACCCAATGATACCGCATCATCTCGAAAATGGGGTCCCATGTTTGGACACCCACATAATCGTTTAAGTGGTCTTTTTTTTCTTCTTGCATGTATGTTTGTCAGCAAGGTTATTCAGTTGTTCTAAGTTTAACTTATTCAGTTGTATTTTGACGTATTTGAGTATTTTGTCTTTACACTCAGTTTTAGTCACGTTGCCTCCAATCACTAGGTTTGTCTTGCTGAAACCAATCCTTAATATCATCAGCATCAGTGAATCCCTTCTTATGATTGGATGGGTCGGGATCACCTAAACCCATCCTATTCAGAAAATCGTCTGTGCTGCCTTCTTGAATATCTTGTGCTGCTTGCCTTCTGGCCATTTTTAACATCTCATTAGCAGATGTATTTGCTTTGGCAAGCTTTTGTGCCCATACCATATCGTCTAATTTGACTTCTTCGCCATTGGCGATCTTTTTGCAAATAAACTCTAATCGGAGTCGGTAAGCGGTTGATAGCATAACTTGTAAAAATCCCTGAGGGGGAAAAAATACCCCGAGTTTTTTTCCGACCTTCCTGTGAACGAAAAGTCAAATAATATATAGGATCAGCGATAGGGGCGGCATGGAACCCACCGAGTCCTTGTCCGTGTTGACCACCTGCCAGGTATCCAGTCAGGTTGACCAGGAGCAGTATAGAATCCTGTGTAATGCCCAGGGATCCATACTCTTCTTGTCTTAGTTACCTGGCACCTGCGAGGTGCTGGGTAACCATGGTGATAATGATGATGCTGGTCGCCATCAAACGGCTCCCAGAATTCTTTCCAGGTAATTGCTTGAGCAGGCGTTGCTGCAAGTAGCAGAGCAGTAGCGGCGACCAGTAGTTTCATCAATCTTCAGCGGCGAGAGCAGCGAAATAGTCAAGGTCAGGACCATCATCTGCCTTGTTTAACTCTTCAATCTTATCACCAAACCCACTGGGTGTGGGGGTAGAATATGACGGAGTTTCAGCTGTCACAAGAGAGTCAGCATACACTGCTTCTTCAGACTCATCACGACCACGGACCTGAGTGCGACCCTTGTTAAGGACCATATTCAGACGCTCTTCCAACTTCTCATAGGACTTAAATGCACCTGGATCAGTAAACTCTTTGAGAGAATACTGTGACTTCCAGATTTCTTCAAGTCGCTCATCATCAAACCCACCAAGAGTAGCAGGTGCTGCGAAGTCAGACTTATCATAATTCCAGTATCCACCAATGGTTTGGATCTTGATACGGAAATCTGATCCTTGCCACATATCAAAAGGATTGACAGGAGTCTCATCCTCAAACTGTGGTTGCATGGAAGAGACCACCTTGTCGTGGATCTTCTTACCATACTTATAAAGGAATACTTTACCCTCGTTTTGAGGATTCAGTTGATCCTTCACAACATAGATGTTGCTGTAGTAAGAGAGCTTACGCTTCTGCTTACGTGCAATCTCTTTATCAGAATCAATCCCACTATTCCACAGGGTGCGATTCAACTCACCGACTGGATCTTTTTGATTCATAGTGGTGAGAGAGTTTTCAATATACCAACCACCAGGACCTTGAAATGCGTGGCTCCACACTTGTGCCCATGGAAGGTCTTCACCATCAGGCTCAGGCAGGAATCGGATAACGGCATAACCGTTTCCAGACTTGTCCACTCCAGGTTTCCAGAGACGCTCATCAGGACCTGCACCCTGTGGCTTGGACATCTTCTCAATTTGCTGAGTCAGTTTATCAAATGTGCCTGACTTCTTCTTGAGACTTGCGAATGACATGTGTTTCTCCGTTGTGTTTGTATTGTGGTATGTTTGTGTGCCACCAACGTATGATGGCATAGTATTTAGGTCTTGTCAACCTGCTGTGTGCGGTTTATAATCAGCACACGCTCACCGTCATGGGTGAATTGAAGGTCATCGTCTGGACTCCAGCACAACTCCTCATAGAGGTCATCCAGACGCTGCATGTCCTCATAGAGTGCATTAGGATTCGTCATTTCGTAACTCCTTACGCCATACTTGTAGTTTGTCTTCCATCTGTTGGAGAATCATCATCAGATTCATTCCGCCAGAGTATTGCTCAGACAATAGATCGATACGATCCTTGACTAATTTAGCATCCTCATTCTCTTCATCATCAGGATTGACACCATGAGATGCCAATGCCAAACGAGAGTAAAATACTTTCTGCTTGGCAATCAACTCTAGTGTCTTCTCCACATGCTCTAGTCTCTGTGCTGGATCGAAGTCCTGAAGACCAGCAGACATCTTCAAGAGGTCTGTATAAACCTCTTGGATCTCTTCTATCTCTTTGTGGACGACATCACTCTTGAAAAAATCGTTAGTCATAGTGGCAGTATTCCTCTGCTTGTTCGTTTTATGTAATTAAGTTGCTGTGCATCCCACTTAATCTTATCCTTTAGAGGTTTTGAGATGAGTTTACTAACAATTTCAACCTCAATCTCAAACTCTTCACAAATAGATGTGACTGCTTCAATATAATTTATAAGTCCTTGACTTTGTTTAACTCTTGACTCAACAAGAGAGGTAAATTTACCCTGAGTCATAAACTTTTCTTCAATTTCTTTCATCACTTGGTGCCCTCCACGTAGTAACGGTAGTCTTCAATCCAATCGATGAGTGTATTGATGTATGGTATCTTATCATACTTTTGGACCACTTGCATGTCACCTTGCTCAGATACTGAGATTGTTACAAGTTTATCAACTTCAACACCAGTCATCTCGTAATACATGTATGCATACGCTGACTCTTGGACGAAGTATGACTCAAGATACTCTTCTTTCTTCAATTGAGTAGTAGTTTTGAAGTCAATGATTGCTAATTCGTTGTCAAACTCAGCAATACAATCAACACGACCAGCAATGCCGAGCTTATTAGAATGAAGAGGGGCTTCAATAGCATGGATATTACCAATACGATCAAGGTCCTTACGAGCAAACCTAAAAAGGTACGAGGGAAGACCCTCGCTTTTTTTAACTTCTTCCAATTCATTCTTAAGATAGTGCTCCACAATGTGATGATACTTTGTGCCACGCCACGACGCAGCACGTCGGATTCTTTCTGCTTCAGTGAAACCTACACGCTTTTCCCAAGCAAGAATACCCTGCTTAGTATGATGACCGACAACAGTTGTGACGCTAGGCATCCAACCGATATCGGTCTTATAGAATCTTCCATGATTCAATGTCCTACTTTCTAACTCTTCGAGTGGAGAAGCAGGACCGACATAATTAAACATTCACATTCCCATGTTGATTTTAGATACAAGATACTCTTTAACCAAACCAGATCTAACGATGTCTTCAATACCAAATTCAACACAGTCGAATGATGGCATGGAGTCAAGGATCTTCATGAAGTCTAGCACACCATTCCTTTCATTGCTCTTAACGAGATCGGACTGGGTGTAGTCACCTGAGAAGATGATCTTAGCGTCGTCACCAACACGAGTGATGATTGAATCAAGCTCGTGGAAGTTTAGGTTACTGAATTCATCTACTATTATAATGCACTTGTCAAGGGTCACACCACGAATGAATGAGGTGGACCAGAATGAGATGGTTTCTTGTGCCCTGAGGTTGTCATACAGTGCCTCAAATGCATTGTCATCAGGCATCTCAAACATATACTTCACCATATTCTTATAAGGAATCTGGTAAAGGTTACTCTTATCTTCATGGTCACCAGGTAGGAAACCAATCTCTCTAGTAGGCACAAGAGATCGGACCATGTATACTTTCTCGTATGGAGACTCAATGTCCATAACCTCACGCAATGCTAGGTAAAGACTAATGAAAGTCTTACCTGTGCCAGCAGCACCATGTAAGACCAGATTCTTACCCTCACTATATGAGTTAAAGATTCTTTCCTGATTATCAGTAAGAGGATTGATATCCTTCAGGTGATCAAGGTTAATAGGTTTCTTTCTTCTCATCTGCTTTGCAGTCATAGCCTTAGTCGAGCGGCGTCGAGTCTTGGTCTTTGGAGTTGAGGTCATACTTTAGGTGTAACGGGATAGATTTGCTACTGGGTGTTGGGCTTGCATCTTCTGCATAACCTCTTTGAAACCATCCGACTGCTTAGGCTCGCCGTAGGTTGTGCCTGCGACTCCTGCCTGCCAGTCTTTGTCCCAGTCAGGGTTATCTTTACGCCATTGATCATACTTGACCATTGACATATTAAACTCTTGTTTCTCTCCCGTAGTCTTATTTACTACGTTATATGTAGGCATTAATCAATCCTCAGTGCGGGTTGTAGACAGTCTGCATAATCATCAGGACAGTCACAGTCTTCACACCAGTCCATTGCTTTGGCAACGATAGGAAACTTACAACTGAAGTGTCCCTTACATAACTCAGCAATCTCCATGTGCTCTTTCTGTGTGCCGTGAGCAGATCTTAATTCTATATAATGGATCCATGAACGCACAGAACCTGTCATAAAGATTTTGGTAGGCGTAGCAAGAGGCAACACAAAACGAGCGCACTCTTTAGCAATACCACGAGACAATAACTCGTTGTAGAGATCCATACCTTCATTAAAATATTGTGAGATTCTACCCTGGAGAAACGCTTTCTCCTGCTCATCAACGTCATCATTAGAATTCTGACGATTCTTAGTGTCCTGAGAGCGAAGGTCAGGGACAGGGATGGTCTCTGCGAGTAGGTTTGTGTCGGCATACCGCTGTGAAAACTCTTGATACGTGAAGGACCTATGCCTCAAGATCTGAGCCGCCAATCCCCTCGTGGTATTGATTTCAAGAGTCATGAATGCCTGCTCAAATACTGACCAGTGACCATGCTTGATACAGTATCGTAAGAGACCTGCTACCTCGGGGTTTCTCTGATTCTTGGGGTTACTTACTCTAGCAACATACCCCATGTGCTTCTCTGCATCTGGGGTAGACGACACATAACAGACTTCTGGTGTTGATATAGTTACCGTTGGTTTTGTCATCATTTTCCTCTAATCAATTTGGAAATTACAATAATTCCCATGGACTGTAAGTAGTTTAACCCAGAGAGTGCAAAAAGTCCAGGCACAATTGCATTCCATACGATCATCAACACAAATGGGGTCACCACTAATGAGGTCAGGGCAATGGCAACTGCCTTACCCATCTCAACGTTGGACTCAATCTCTTGCTGCTCTGCTGTCAATCTAGGTTCTTCTTGAGGTTGTTGAGATTGGTTTACCCTTCGAGGGTCTAGATATACTTCGTTGTTTGTCATTTCGATTTGGTTACTGCGTTAGGGTTATTCCACAACTTAGGTGACACTCTACCTTCAGATTGCTTATACCACTTGAAACCTGACTTATACAAGTCCCAGTAGTGGTCAAAGATATCTACGTTTTTAACACTCGTAACGAGATCGTAAGTCTCTTGACCATCTACTTCATAACATACAAGGTATGCTGTGTAGGGTAAAGATCTATCTTCAGCAGCAGATGCATCACACTTTTCTTGTAGGACTTTAATCTTACTCAAGACCTACCGCCCCAATCGATAGTTGGAAATGCTTCCTTGACCACCGCCAAGGTGACTCGATACTTCTTGTGAAGAGTCTTATTGATTGCTTTAACAAGCACCTCTGCTTCAGACACATGAAGTCCTTCAAGCATTTGAATAAACATGCTCTCGATCTTCATTGTAGACAACGTATCGTCACCACCTTCAAAGAAGCGATACAACTTACGTCCTTCTTTCTCTAGCAGTGTGTGCTCTGTGCCCTTAGGTGCCTCGTTAGGACGGTAAGGGACATCTTCACCTGGTGGCACACGAGGTACCACCGAGTCATCAAAGTTGACGATGAAGATAGAGCGTAGTGTCTGACTGTTGTTATCCTTCAGGATTTGTACTTTCTCTGCTTTGGTCTTTGCATTATGTGCTTTCTGAAGCACCTCAGAAATCATCAGTTTCATAGTTATTTCAGGTAGAGTTTAGTCCTCATCATCAATCATATCATCTTCTTCGTGGAAGCGCAAGTAGTAGAGTGGTTGATCTGTCAACTCACCGTCATCATCATACATCTCAGGATGCATGACGACAGCAGCATACTCTGCTCGCTCTTTCCACTCGTCAAAAATTGACTTCAGATTCCAGGATGAGATAAACCCTAGGAGGAATGCTCCTAGAGTAAGGAAGAAGGCAATGTATAGAAACGTAAGATCAGCCATTGATGCCTCCGATATTGAAACTATTTAGTGGGTTGTGTGATCCTTCACAGTAGTTTTGATTCTCTCAGATACTTGACTGTTTCAGTTGCTCCTCCCATCTTCTGTCCGTTAATGATTACCTGTGGGAAGGTTGCTCCATTACCAAACTCAGCATAGAATTGCTGCCTAGTAAAGTTAACATTCAAAACAAACTCTGAGAAGGACCATCCCTTCATTCGATATACTTCTTTAATCTTTGTGCAGAAAGGACACCCAGGACGTGAGTAAATTGCTGTTGATTTTGGCGCTGCCATAATGTTTTAAAATTGCTGAATAAAAAAGGGTCCCTAAGGACCCAACGAAAGCATCAGATTCCGTATATTATATATCAGAAGGAATACTTCACACCCAACTTCGTACCGTATCCACGGTCGATGTTGCTGTCACCACTGCCAACGAAACTGATCTCGCCATAGGCACCCAGAGCGTCCGTAAGGGCAACGCCAACGCCTGCCTTACCAGAAGGGACAGTCTCGCCTTCGCCAGTGTCAGGGGAGAGCACAGTAGCGCCTGCTTGGACGTAGTAAGAAGCAGACTCACCCAGAGCGCCTTCATAACCTACGTGAAGGTCAGTATTTGTTCCGTTGTAATCCGATCCCGTGAAACCAGAGTTGGCTTCCACGTTAACATAAGGACCTGCAAGGGCAGCGCCAGCGGACATGGACAGAGCAGCGGTTGCTGCGAATACAGATTTGATCATTAGTTTTTTACCTTTAGTTACTTGCGGAATGGTTACCCGCAGATGAATAGAGACATCGACTTGTCCCGTTTGTTACACTCTGTAAAGACCAGAGCGATTTATTTATAAGAGTTTTTCTTTAAAAGGTCAACGCCTTGTGCCAGTTGGACAACGGTTTTCCTTATCGATCAACTCTTCCTTTAAATTATAGTATAGAGCGTGGCATTCTGTCAAGACATAGTAACCAGTTAACTCTTTACCATCGTCCGTCCACCCGTAGGTGATAACCTTCTCGTGGACACCACCTTCATCCAGAATCTTATCAGTTTTTAGATAGTGATTATACTTCTGGTGTAGGTTGATCATCTTCCCCGATCGGTTGCTTGGACTTGATTATCATATCACGGACTCCTGATATTTGCTCATCCGTTAGACTTTCTTCATATTCTTCCCCTCTCTCCTCGCTTTCAACATCCACACCCATGGTCTTCTTGATCCATTCTAGATCATCAACCATACCTACAGGGACAAACCCACCACCAAAGTCCTCAGTAGTCTGCGGTTTGTGGTCCATGCCATCAACAATCGAGAGATTAGATCTCCAATACTTCTTCATCTTCTTCATCATTTTAATACGTCCTTTAGGATCATCCTTATATTTTTCGATGACCCTACGGAGTGCTTTTAATTCACGGGAGGACTTCTCAAGTGATCTTGCTGCCCTCTCTTCTCCAAATCCTACTGACATAATTACGTTATTTGGTTGATGATTAATTTAAATCTAACACGATGCTTGTTAAGCACAGAGCTAGTATACCATACTGGTGAGTTTTTGTTGTGGGATTCCTGATAGAAAGATTCTTTAGCAACCCTCTTGACCTCACTTCCCTCATAGAATGCTCTGAGTTTCTTAGGAAGATCATGCTCATCCTGGACCTGATCAGGGAAGTAAGGAGAGACTGCATCGTCCTCTGATGGACTATAGTTTTCTCTCCTAGAATTACTTCTCAATCTTTCAGGGGGCCATTGAAGATCAAACTCCTGACCCTTAGAATACCCAGTCCCGAATTGCAATACACTCATTACAGAAATTGCACAGAACCATCTAGGGGCATACTTATTACCACCTTCTGGATCATCTTTGTCATCGGGCACACCTTTGGTTGAATAGAATGTGAATGCAACTCTTACCTTTGCTAACTGAGCTGCCTCAGCAGCATCGGTAATGTTATCACTTTCAGCATTATTATCTAGGTAGTAATCATGTATGAATGTATTAGGACTGAAGAAACTCTGACCAGTGCCTCCATATACTGACGCTGCAGTTGATTCAAGATCTCCTACCATATACCATGGACGTTCCTGCTTAGCGAAGTGAATAGGAGAAGACTTCTTAAACTCTTCTGCCTGAGGAAGTGTGCCACCAACCGTCTCAAACTTAGTAATCAAGTGGCGAGTGAGAAACTCCCTATAGTCAGCACCAAATGTCTGCACACGGAATCCCTTATTACCTTCGTTTCTATAAGATGCTTCAGTATCTTCAACATATCCTGTGTCAATATAACCTCCAGTGATGTCAGGAAGCAATGGATTGTGTCGATTCCTATTATTTCCACCCAATACTGAGGGATTTTGCTGCAGCAACCCATGCATAGCTACTGGATTAGCGTTTACTATTACCTCAGTTGTTGCTTGCTTAGGTCCGAGTGACTTCTTATTGTCTTTGGCATTTTGATGCCAACTGTCAGCAACATTACTACCAGCACGAGGTTTACCCTCACCACCTCTAGCCTGACCAGCACCTGCCATAGGATAAAACTGCATGTCTAGACCCATCACTGTACCAATACCTGTTTGAGGGAGGGCACTGAGGGCAGATATCTCTGCCAGAGCATCATCACCTGCAAGTGTGTTTAAAGTTACAGCAAAGTTGAATGAGAATTCACCCTTATCAACATTAAATATACCGATGTAAGGTGTCACCTGCCCCGTAGGTGGTCCACTGATAATAGTATCCAATTTAAACTGCAGTTTATCCCCACGCTCAAGAGTAATCTCTTGATCATATATGTCTCCACCAATAGCTGGCCAATGTGATCCAGTCCACCTACGATTTGTTAGCACAACACCATTCTTTTTGAATGTCATTCTCCATCGGATTCCTTCACCTGAAGACCCTCCTGTAGTGCCACCGTAAGACTTAATTCTATATTTGCCTGGTGTTTTACAAGTAATCTTTTGATTTCTACCCTGAGCATGGGAGACACTACCAGAGCACTTACTACAGTCTATGTTTGGATCATACTCACCATACACAACAGGAGATGCACTACCACATCCCTGACGTGTCATCGTAACATCAGCGAAACTGGTGTTGAAATCTCTCTGCTCACATTGCTGCTCTAGATTAATGTTAATGTTGATTGGCTCGGGACGATCCTGATCATAGACCCAACACTGCACACCCTCGTAGATATATCCAGGGAATGTTGACCACTCTACTTGATGCCATAGATGCAAGTCATCGTAGTCATCATCACCATCGATGAGGTCTTCCCACATCTGTCTATTGGCACCCTTCCACTTAGTAAAGTCCTTCTGATCTTCTGGATTCCATTCACGATCGGAGAAGAGAGTATAGTCATTCTCTGCTGTGCCAATCCCATTACCACGGAAACCAGGACCGTAACCACTACTATGAGAATTAAAGTCGATCTCCTGATTCTGACTCAACCCTGAGTTCCGGCCTTTACCATCAGGGAGGAGGAAAAATCCCATCGTCCCACCAGCATACTGTTCTAGTTTTGCTGCAGGGACAGTGACAGTTGCATACTCATTGCCACCGTCCAAAGAATCCTTCGCACTCTTGGCACTAGGCACAACAATCATGCCCCACTGAGGACCATCAGGACTTGCAAGATAGTATCCAAAAGAGTTATCGTATCCTGCTGATCCCTTCTCAACATCCAGACGGACTACCAGATCAACACTAATAGATTTAGGTATACGATATCCAAAACGACTCCTAGAAATTCTCTCAGGGACACCAAACCAAGCATCAATAGTATACCTATGGTCTCCAGTAGATGGATTATAGAAACGATGTAGTGCCCACATCCTCTCCTGGTCTCCAAGGTATGAGATACCATCACCCTTACGCTGGAAACAGAACCCTAACATACTATGGAAGACCATTCCAGCACCGTCCATAGTAGATCGCTCACCAGCACCTGGAGTATCAGGTGCTCCAGGGTTAGTGGTTAAGAAGTAATCGTGAGGGTTGTCTCCTTTATACTTAAATAATCCTGTAGTCTTATCAGTTTGCCCAGGACCAGTGATGATAATACTAAAAGTTATGTCTGATTTTGCTGGTTTACCTCCACTTGAGGGACTGAATGTATGTGTGATCGTAGTGCCTGCCGTAGGTAATTCACCACGCCATGCTGTGATTGCCCAGTTAGAATCAACATCATTCTGCTGTCCATCAGCAAAGTAGATGGGGGTGACACTTACATCAATCTCACAATTCTGTCTGCGAAGAGTGACAGTATACTCATCACCAAGGACATCAGTGCCACTGTTAGCACTCACACCACCAGCAGGCCAGTAATTCTTACCTGCTTTAGACCTAGTATAATTTCCATTCCAAACACCTGACCTGTTAGTAGACCTACATGAGAATTCCTCAATGTCCCAGACTATCTCAGCGTTGATACCTTTACCACCATCAAATCCATAGATCTTTTCCTTCAGGAGATACCATGCTGGATCAGAATTGGTCAGAGTATATCCACTAGGAGGATTGCCAGGGTGGTAGTTATATTCACTGCCAGAAACAGACTCATAGATCGCTACCCTCTCAGGGAAACAGTTATCAACACAGATCTGAGTCTTATTAGCAGACCAACCACGAGGATGATACCCCTCACAAGATGCTTTCCTAGGTTGCCACCCGCCACCAATATAAGGTGTGAATGTACACTTGAGGGTTTCTCTTACACACTTCTCCCATTTTTTACCAGGTCCATCATCGTCGGGATCCCCTTCGTCACAGAAAAGATATTCCTTAGGTTTGCTCCCTTTGATTAAGTACTTACCCTTCTTGACTTTCTTAAGAGTAGATCCTTTACCTTTTGCTTTACGTCTTAATATCTCTGCACAATCATCACCAGGACTACTAATCCATGGTCCGTCAGGTGTTGTTGGATTTGGAATTTTAATCACTGGTTGGCGATTACACTCCAATCCAGGAATTTCTATACCTAACTCATCTGTAAGGTAACATATAATAGGATCAACGCCAATCTCTATTGTTGTAGTGTCTGGAAACGTATCAGTAACTTCAGGCGTTGGGAATTCTAGATTTGGTAGGTCAGGATAACATCTACCAACCAGACCTGCAATTACATCAGCAGGACTCCTTGGTGTAGTATCAGGATCGGGATCACCATCTCCTCTTCCTGGAGTGGGTTGAGGATAGTTTCCTAGTGTGCCGTCAGGATTACCGACGCCACCATCACCTGGTCCACCACCGCCACCATCAGGATCACCATCACCATCACCACCACCAGCTGGGAAAGTTGGGGTAGTCCTGAAGAGTTTGTCTAGTGGGTTAGGTGCATTGGGTATAGGTGCATCAGGCGCGTAACATCTACCAACTAACAGTTGGATAATATCTGCTGGTGTTACTTGATTATTTGGATCTGTGCCATCACCACCACCAGGTGAGACAGGACCTGATGAAGATGCACCAGTGCCTAGGTTAGCACTCGCTGGATTCTGTCCGTCCAATGCGTTGGGTTCTAAACCCATGTCCACACCCGTGACATTGTAGCAGCGAGCAACTAAATTACGAATGTGCTCAGACATTAAAAAGGAGGAGCAGTTGCTCCTCTATTTAGATAGCACAGTCCACTGGGTTTTGCCAGTAAACTATTAGCGGCGACGATATACTTTATTTATAAAACCTCAACTTCTCCAATGACCCATGATCTCATGCCATGTGGAGTATCAGCAATCAATTCTTGAGTTAATGTTACTACGTCTGGTGGCACCACCAAACAAAATCCAATCCCAAGATTGAATACATTACGCATCTCTTCCTCAGCAATGTCTCCTGCCTGCTGGATCTTATTAAATACTTCTGGTCTTTCCCAAGCAGACCAATCAACATCAACATTCATATGATGTGGAAGGCATCGTGGGAGATTCTCAGGCAGTCCTCCACCTGTGATGTGTGCCATGCCTAGGATAGGAACCTCATCTAATAGGTGTTGGATTAGACCAGCATAGATGGTGGTTGGTGTTAGCAACTCAGGCATCTCCTTGTAGTAAATATAATTTCTCCACAGCATATCATTGATGAGTGTGTATCCATTACTATGAAGTCCACTACTCTCAATGCCGATGACTACATCACCTGCTCTGATGTTACTGCCATCAACAATATCATTCTTCTCTACAACACCAGTGCAGAAACCAGCAAGGTCATAGTCATTAGTTCTAAAATGCTCGGCAGTTTCTCCACCCAACAATTCCATTCCAGAAAGTCCACAACCAGTAACCACACCATACACAATGTCACTGACATTAGCATCAAGTGTTTTGGTAGAGATATAGTCTAGAAAATATAATGGTTTAGCGCCAGAACATATAACGTCATTGACGCACATAGCAACGAGATCCTGACCAATAGTGGAGTAATCATCAGCAATCCTACAGATATTAATTTTAGTGCCGACGCCATCAGCACCAGATACTAACACGGGTTGATCATATCCTGGTGGGACATGAATCATTCCATTGAAACCACCAATCCTAGGTGCTAATACCTTGAGATACTCTGTAAAGGATCGGCCTTTAACAATATCAACCCCAGAAGTTTTATAGTCCATCATTGCTTTTTAATATCAGTAAGTGAATCAAGGAGTTCGTCAAAAGATCCAATGCTTTCAACTTCACTAAGCAAGTTGGCAATTGTTTTGCAAACAAGAGGACGCTCTTGTCTAGCAGCAAATGCTAGGGCATTGCGTAGTGATCCTGCCGCTTCATCAAGCGATTCTTGAACTGAATTAGATAGTGCCATTAATAAATTTCTCCTTTGATAATACCTTCACGGTTTTTTAATTTCCATACGATGTAGTCCATGGTAGGGACACACATAGGATTCCAACCAACAAAGGTTGTGGACTCTCTGCTGGGTATCTTCCAACACTCAGCATCATCATTGTCAAGGTCTAGTGATTCACGGTATGCTTCATCACCAAACATAACAACTGCTCGCTCTGCTTGATTCAAACTGGTGAAGCAAGCAAATGCATTCTTCTTAATGATATCAGGGACGTGGTGCTTCATTGGATTGCCAGTGGTTGTAGTCGGTCAAGGATCTCACGATAGGCAGGGACGATATCCCCCTCATCATTTCTGAATAGATCCTTATCAAACCTCTCATCACTACCAATCTTCCACAGTCTCATACTATCAGGACTGATCTCATCAGCAAGATACAGATCACCATGAGCATCATAACCGTACTCAATCTTGAAGTCAACCAGATCAATGCCCATGATGTAAAACATACTACGAAGGTAATCATTGATCCGTAGTGTCATCTCAATGAAAGGATCAGGATTATAACCCATTAGTTTCACACGATCCTTCGTGAGGAGAGGGTCGTGCTTACTATCATCCTTCAGAAAAAACTCCACAATAGGTTGTGGTAGTGGAGTACCTTCTTGAAGAGTTGTCTCACGAACAATAGATCCAGCAGCACGATTCCTACAGATAACCTCCAGTGGAACGATGTCTACCTTCTTGCAGATCATCTTGTTGGCACCAACCATATTGATATAGTGAGTTGGGATGTGCTCCTTGGCAAGTTTCTCAAAGATGATTGATGAGATACTGCAGCATAGTGATCCCTTACCCAGTGGATGATCAACCATCTCACCGTTGCCAGCAGTCACCTTATCATGATACTCAATGATAACACGATCAGCATCGTCACCTTGGTAAACAGTCTTGACCTTGCCTTCAATAATTACTTCCATTAATCCTCCTGTTTGTATGTAATAGTAACCTGATTATATACTTCATCTCGGTTGTCACTATTATATACACGACAACGTTTTACATCAGCATTCAATAAACTCACAACATTATTAAGTTGCCATTCAGCAGCATACTTTTTAAACCCATCATCCATCCAAGACTTATTGGATCCTGGTGTGTTAAAATCATCCATTATTCAATACCTTTAGGGAAAGTTTTAATCTCGGTCAATTCATAGTCCCAGTCTTCCATGACTGTGTTAGCAAGGAATCTATCAGATAGCATACTCAACTCTTTGATTGCTTCCTCTCTACACTCTGCTTCCAACCAGACATCAATCACCTTACCAAGTCTAAGTTTCTTGATGTCTAAGTCAGACAATCTCTTGCAGGCATCTCTCACGGCATTGCCTGGTGAGTCATCTACCTGTGATCTCAGTCGGACAAATACTAATGCTTTGAATTTCATTGGTTTGATTTACCTGAAGACATCATACAATAAAAAACCACCCCCGTCAAGGAGTGGTGGTCGGTCTAGGAGGTGGTCTGAATGGACAGTCTGGACATCCAGCACCACAACATCCTCTATTCATTAGCGTCAAAGTGCTTTGCAAGGACTGCAATACGCTCCTCCTCATGAGCAATGATATCTACCTGCTC